>ERZ1673742.127-NODE-127-length-118932-cov-26.166533_pt1 | contig 118932 bp, 108 predicted proteins | sample MGYA00580208_ERZ1673742 | MGnify/ENA primary metagenome ERZ1673742 (study PRJEB41218, sample SAMN15661774) | gut metagenome | host: Homo sapiens | place: Canada: London | collected 2015-08-20/2019-03-30 | study: EMG produced TPA metagenomics assembly of...
GAGGTTCTTCTTTTTTCAATTGGCGCGTTTTACGAGTTACAGGAATGCTCCGTTTTTTGTTGGGTGGGAAAAACGAGGTTTTCAGGGAACAGGATCATACCCGCCTTTGTGGAAGGGATTGCATCGCAGAAAGCGCCGTAGCGCCATAAAGCCGCCCCGCAGCGGCCCGTATTTCTCCACTGCCTGCAGGGCGTATTCCGAGCAGGTGGGGATATACCGGCAGCGGGGCGGAAACAGCGGCGACACGGACGCCTGATAAAACCGGATGGCCCGCAGGATGGCCCGCTTCATGACGGGTCCTCCCGTAGCAGATTCAGCTGCCTCAGAAGTCGCAGATAGGTGCTCTCCAGCTTTTGATAGCCGGTTTCCACAGCCCGGACACGGGCCACCACGATGATGTCGTATCCCGGGACCATTTTCGGCTTATTCAGCCGGTAAATCTCCCGGATGCGCCTTCTCACCCGGTTGCGGACCACGGCGCCGCCCAGCTTCGTGCTGACGGAGACCCCCAGGCGGCTCAGCCCCCGGCGGTTCCGCTGGCAATAGATCACCAGCTGCGGCGACACCGCCGACTTCCCCTTGCGGTAGATCCGGCGAAATTCGTAGTTCTCTTTTACCGTGACGGCAGGATTCATGAAAACAAGCACCTTCTCCGCCGGTGCGGCGGCTGAAATGAGTATAGGCCAAAAGGGACGGCAGTTTTCCCTTCCACCGTCCCTGGTCTATCCTTTATGCGCGATGCACTTTCCGCGACCTCAATGGGTCAGGCGAGCGCGGCCCTTGGCGCGGCGGCGGGCCAGAACCTTACGGCCGTTGCTGGTGGCCATTCTCTTGCGGAAGCCGTGCTCCTTGGAGCGCTGGCGCTTCTTGGGCTGATAGGTACGGAACATTGCATGACACCTCCATTTTGTAAAAATCCGGCGGCAGATCGAAGCTGCCGCACATACTCGACGGCGGGCGGAGGACTTGTCCCCTGCGGCCGCAGTTGACAAAGCGGATGCCGCAAAACGGCATGGTAAACATTATACAGAATCCCGGCCCCGCTGTCAACAGAAATCTGCATTTTCCACGAAAATGGTATTCCGGCGGCTCCAGGTTCGTTATTTGCCCCGTTTTTCGGAGAATTTGCCGGAAATAGGGTGGATTTTCTTCCGGAATCTGTTTAAGAACCAGAAAAATATTTTATGCTTAATATTAGTATATGAGTAGACTTTCCGGCGGCAATTTGGTATAATAAGGTGTACAATTTTTCCAGAAAAAGAGAGAGAAAAACGCATGATCCGCGGGAAAGGGGCGCTTTCATTGAATTCAATCGCAGACGTATGGACCATCGTATTGGACAGGCTGAGGTCCCAGCTGTCGGAAACCACCATCAACACCTGGTTTGACGAGGTGGAGGCAGTGACCATGGAGGACTCCGCCTTCGTGCTCCACTGCAGCAACACCTTCAAACGATCCACCATCGAGACCCGGTTTATGACCCATATCAAGGCCGCGCTGAAGGATTTCTTCTCCGCCTCCATGGAGGTGAAGATTCTGGACGATCAGCAGCTGGCCACCTATGTGGCGGCCTCCCACGGGGTGGCCCCGGACCGGCCCGGCTCCCTGCTGGAGTCCGACGCCTTCACCTTCAACACCTATGTGGTGGGGCCCCAGAACCGGATGGCCTATGCCGCCGCCCGGGCCGTGGCGGAAAAGCCCGCAGAGCACTATAACCCCCTGTTCATCTATGGCGACTCCGGCCTGGGCAAGACCCACCTGCTGTACGCCATCGCCCACCAGGTCCGCCAGCGGCAGCCGGAGGCCCGCATCGTGTACATCAAGGGCGATGACTTCACCAACGAGCTGATCGCCTCCATCCGGGAGGGGAAGAACGCCGAATTCCGGGAGAAATACCGCCAGTCCACCCTGCTGCTGGTGGACGATATCCAGTTCATCGCCGGAAAGAAACAGACCCAGGAGGAGTTTTTTCACACCTTCAACACCCTGTATGAGTCCGGGCGGCAGATCGTTCTGACCTCGGACCGTCCGCCCCGGGAGATGACCCAGCTGGAGGACCGACTGCAGACCCGGTTCGAGTGGGGCCTGATGGTGGACGTGGCGCCGCCGGATTTCGAGACAAGGCTCGCCATCATCAAAAACAAGGCCGCCCTGCTGGGGGTACAGCTGCCGGATGACATCAGCAACTTCATCGCCGAAAATCTCACCGCCAACGTCCGCCAGATCGAGGGCGCCCTGAATAAGCTGCTGGCTTATCGGGACCTGCTGGGCAACCAGGTGGACGCGGCGGCCGTCAGCCGGGCCGTGAAGGATATGCTGAAGAAGTACAACGAGTTCGTGCCGTCTCCTGCCCTGATCATCGAGTACATCTGCCGCTATTACGACGTGGACGAGGAGCAGGTCCGGGGCCAGGGCCGGAAGCGGGACCTGATGGAGGCCCGGCAGACCGCCATGTATCTGATCCGCCGGATGACCAACCTCTCCCTCAACGATATCGGCAAGGAGTTCGGCGACCGGGACCACACCACGGTGCTGCACTCCCTGGACCAGGTGGAGAAGAAAATGCGCTCCGACCCGGCCTACGCCGAAAAGGTCAAGGAGATCACCACCAACATCAACAACAAGAAGTAACCCTATTTCCACATTCTCTGTGGATTCCACGGGGAAAACCTGTGGATTACCGGACCCCGGTTTTTCCGGTGGAAAACCCCCTGCCTCTCTCCCCATCCGGGTGTGGAAAGAAAAACCCGTGACTTCAGGGCTTCCGGCGGTTTTCCACATAAATTTTCCCTACGGCGACTGTTACTAAAAATAAGATATCTTTTTGTTCTCTTTGGGAGAACGGAGTCACTTTTCATTCTGAAAGAAAGGAACGCGTCTCTATGCTTCGATTTTCCTGTGAAAAGGCGCTTTTGCAAAGCGCCGTAAACACCACCTCCCGGGCGGTTGCCGCCAAAAGCTCCATTCCGGCCCTGGAGGGGATCCTGCTGGAAGGGGGCGACACCCTGACCCTGTCCGGCTACAACATGCAGACCGGCATCCGCACCATCGTGGACGCCCAGGTCCAGTCCCCCGGCCGCATCGTCCTCAGCGCCCGGCTGTTCGGCGAGATGATCCGGAGAATGCCGGACGATGTGATCGTGTTCGCGGCGGACGAAAATCTGTCCGTCCATCTGACCTGCGGCGACGCCAGCTTCGAGATTCTGGGCCTGTCCGCCGACGACTATCCGGAGCTGCCGGAGGTGGACGACCAGTTCTCCGTGGACATCCGCCAGGGTACTCTGAAGGCCATGATCAACCAGACCAGCTTCGCCGTGTCCACCAATGAAAGCCGTCCCGTTCATACCGGCTCCCTGTTTGAAGTGGGCGACCAGGATCTGACGGTGGTGTCCGTGGACGGCTTCCGCCTGGCCCTGCGCCGGGAGCCTCTGGACCGGGCCGATGGCGGCGCCTTCAAATTTGTGGCCCCCGGCTCCGCTCTGAACGAGGTGGAGAAAATCTGCGAGGATTCCGACGAAAAAGTCACCATTATCCAGGGCAAGCGCCACCTGCTGTTTGAAGCCGGGGCCACCCAGCTGATCTGCCGCCGCCTGGAGGGGGACTTCCTGGACTATAAAAACGCCATCCCCCGGAATAATCCCATCCGCCTGACGGTGGACACCAAGACCATGCTGGGGAGCCTGGACCGGGTCAGCGTGGTCATCAGCGAAAAGCTCAAGAGCCCGGTGCGCTGCGTGTTTGAAAACGGCCGGGTGCTGCTGTCCGCCAAAACCGGCGCCGGCGAGGCCAAGGACATCTGCCCCCTGGACGGCGACGGAAATGGCCTGGAGATCGGCTTCAACAACCGCTATCTCATGGACGCCCTGCGCTATGCTCCGGCGGACTCCGTATCCCTGGAGCTGAACACCAGCATTTCTCCGGCGGTGATCGTGCCTGCAGACGGAGAGGAGAGTTTCCTTTATATGGTGCTGCCGGTGCGGCTGAAAGCGTGATAAATATGGAAATGATTACCATTACCACGGAGTATATCAAGCTCCAGGACCTTCTGAAGCTGGCGGCCGTCACCGCCACCGGCGGCGAGGCCAAGCTGCTGATCCAGGACGGCGAGGTCCTGGTCAACGGCGAGGTGTGCACCATGCGGGGAAAGAAGCTCCGCCCCGGCGACGTGGTGGAGGCCCTGGGGCGGCGCTGCGGCGTGCAGTATGCAGATTGACCGCCTGCTGCTGGAAGGCTTCCGCAATTACGACAGCCAGCAGCTGACCTTCGACGGAAGCTGCAACGTCATATACGGCGAAAATGCCCAGGGAAAGACCAACCTGCTGGAGGCCATCGTGTACCTGTCCTGCGGCCGCAGTCCCAGGACCCACGCGGACCGGGAGCTCATCGGCTTTGACCGGGACCGGGCCCGGATGGTGGGGCATATTCAGGCCCGGGAACGGGAGTTTGAAACGGAAATTCTCCTGAACCGGGGCCGAAGGCGGAGGATGACCATCAACGGCGTGGCCGCCAGAAACGGCGGCGACCTGTCCCAGGTGCTGCACACGGTGTTTTTCTCTCCGGAGGATCTGTTTCTTATCCGGGAGGGGGCGGCGGCCCGGCGGCGGTTCATGGACCAGTCCCTGTGCCAGCTGCGGCCCCGGTATGCCGAGGCCCTGACGGAATACGGGCGGCTGTATGACCACAAGACCCGGATCCTGCGGGACAGCGACGAATATCCCCAGCTGCTGGACACCCTGCCGGACTTCAACCACCGGCTGTGCCAGGTGGGGGCAGTTCTGATCAGCTACCGGGCCCGGTATGTCCAGGCGTTGGCAGTCCATGCCCGGCGGGCCCACTGGGAGTGCTCCGGGGAGCGGGAGGACCTGGCCCTGACCTATCAGACGGTGAAAACCGTGGAGGACCCTCTGGGTCCGGTGCAGGACATCGCCGGGGCCCTGGAGGAGCACCAGGCCCGGCACTATCAGGCGGAGCTGGCCTCCCGGCTGTGTCTGTCCGGCCCCCATAAGGACGACATCGCCGTTACGGTCAACGGCCTGGAGGCCCGGCACTTCTGCTCCCAGGGGCAGGTGCGGACGGCGGCCCTGAGCCTGAAGCTGGCGGACCGGGAGATACACAAAAACGCCATCGGCGAGTATCCGGTGATGCTTCTGGACGACGTGCTGTCGGAGCTGGACCCCCGGCGGCAGGAGTATGTCCTCAACCGTATCGCCGGGGGACAGGTGTTCATCACCTGCTGCGAAAACGACCGGCTGGACGCCCTGCTGTCCGGCCGGGTATACCACATCCGGGAAGGGAAGGTGCTGTGATGGGCTTTCTGCATATCGGCCAGAACGTGATGGTCAACGACCGGCACATCATCGGCATATTCGACCTGGACATCACGTCCCAGTCCCCCCAGACCCGGCGGTTTCTGGACCAGGCGGAAAAGGACAGCGTGGTCTTGCCGGTGTGCGATGACATTCCCAAGTCGTTTCTGGTGTGCGACCACCCGTATCACCGGCAGATCGTGTATATTTCCCAGCTGAACACCCAGACGCTGGTGAAAAGAGCGGAAAAGAAGTGAATTTTTTCCCTGTCATTGCCGGGAGATCGGCAGACACCGGGTTCCCGGGAATGACAGGATAAACCCAAGGAAAGGAAAGATCATCCAATGAGCGAACTGGAAAAAGTCACCGCTGTGGACACCACCTATGACGCCTCGGAAATCCAGGTGCTGGAGGGGCTGGAGGCGGTGCGCAAGCGGCCCGGTATGTATATCGGCTCCACATCGGCCTCGGGCCTGCACCATCTGGTGTATGAGATCGTGGACAACGCCATCGACGAGGCCCTGGCCGGATACTGCACGGAGATCACCGTCACCATCAACCCCGGCGACACCATCACCGTTACCGATAACGGCCGCGGCATCCCCGTGGATATCCAGAAGCAGACCGGCCGGCCGGCCCTGGAGGTGGTTTACACTGTCCTGCACGCCGGCGGTAAGTTCGGCGGCGGAGGCTATAAGGTATCCGGTGGCCTCCACGGCGTGGGCGCGTCCGTGGTCAACGCCCTGTCCGAGTGGCTGGAGGTGCAGGTCCAGAAGGACGGCAGGATTTACGAGATGAAGTTCTCCCGGGGCGGCATCACCCAGGAGATGACGGTGCTGGGCGAGACCACCGGCACCGGCACCGCCGTGACCTTCAAGCCGGACCCGGAGATGTTCGACACCCTGGTATACGACTATGAGACCCTGCACACCCGCATGCGGGAGCAGGCCTTCCTGAATGCGGGCCTGCGCATCACCATCACCGACGCCCGGCCCGGCCAGGAGCAGAGCGACTCCATGTGCTATGAGGGCGGCATCCGGGAGTTTGTCACCTGGCTCAACCGCAACAAGACCCCTCTGCACGAGGAGGTCATCTATCTGGCGGGGGCCAAGGGCGACAGCACCGCTGAGGTGGCCCTGCAGTATAACGACAGCTATAACGAGACCCTGGTGTCCTTCGCCAACGACATTCATACCCCCGAGGGCGGCATGCACGAGACGGGCTTCAAAACGGCCCTGACCCGGGTGCTGAACGCCTACGGCATGAAATACGGCATGATCAAGGAGGGCGACAAGGTCTCCGGCGAGGACGTCCGGGAGGGCATCACCGCCGTGATCTCCGTGAAACTGACGGAGGCCCAGTTCGAGGGCCAGACCAAGGCCAAGCTGGGCAACGCCTCCATCCGCACCCTGGTGGACAACGTTGTGTCCGATCAGCTGTCCGTGTATCTGGAGGAGCACCCGGTGGTGGCCCGGACCATCCTGGACAAGGCCCTGACCGCCAACCGCGCCCGGGAGGCCGCCCGGAAAGCCCGGGAGTCCATCCGCCGCAAGACTGCCCTGGGCGGTGCGGCCATGCCCGACAAGCTCCGGGACTGCAACGAAAATAACCCCGAGCTGACGGAGATCTATATCGTGGAGGGCGACTCCGCAGGCGGCTCCGCCACCCAGGGCCGGGACTCCCGGTTCCAGGCCATCCTGCCTCTGTGGGGCAAGATGCTCAACGTGGAAAAGGCCCGGGCGGATAAGGTCTACGGCAACGACAAGCTTCAGCCGGTGATCACGGCCCTGGGCGCCGGAATCGGCGACGAGCTGGACCTGAACCGGCTGCGGTATCACAAGATCATCATCATGGCCGATGCCGATGTGGACGGCGCCCATATCCGGACGCTGCTGCTGACCTTCTTCTTCCGGTTCATGCGGCCCCTGATCGAGGAGGGGTATGTCTACTCCGCCGTGCCGCCGTTGTATAAGCTGACCCGGGGCAAGCAGCAGCGGGTGGCCTATACCGACGAGGAGCGGGACGCCATCTCTGCCGAAATGCGCAGCGGCAACCCCAACGTGAAGATCGACATCAGCCGCTTCAAGGGTCTGGGCGAGATGAATCCCCATGAGCTGTGGGAGACCACCATGGACCCGGAGAAGCGCACCCTGCGCCGCATTACCCTGGACGACGCCGTGGCCGCCGACGCCACGTTTACGGTGCTGATGGGCGAAAAGGTGGAGCCCCGGAAGGAGTTCATCGAGAAAAACGCCAAATACGCGGTGAATCTGGACTATTGATTCAAAAAATGCATGCATTTTTTGATTTTCACCATCCCCACAAGGAGAATAAAATATGAGCAAAAAACCACAGTACGACCCTGAGGAGCTGCGGTACCCGGACCAGCACATTGTGGAGCGGTCCCTGGTGCCGGAGATGGAAAAATCCTATATCGAATACGCCATGTCCGTGATTGTGGGCCGGGCCCTGCCCGACGTGCGGGACGGCCTGAAGCCTGTGCACCGGCGGATCCTCTACGCCATGTATGAGGACAACCTGACCTCTGACCGGCCCTTCAAGAAGTCCGCCACCTGCGTGGGCGACGTGCTGGGCCGGTATCACCCCCACGGTGATGCGTCCGTGTACGACGCCCTGGTCCGCCTGGCCCAGGACTTCTCCATGCGCTATATGCTGGTGGACGGCCACGGCAACTTCGGTTCCGTGGATGGCGATCCTCCTGCGGCCTACCGTTACACCGAGGCAAGGCTGGCCAAGATCGCAGGCGAAATGCTGCGGGACATCGAAAAGGACACCGTGGACTGGGATCCCAACTTCGACGAGAGCCGCAAGGAGCCCCGGGTGCTGCCCTGCCGGTTCCCCAATCTGCTGGTCAACGGTTCCTCCGGCATTGCCGTAGGTATGGCCACCAATATCCCGCCCCACAACCTGCGGGAGGTCATCGGCGCGTGCATCTGCGTGCTGGACAATCCCGACGCCACCTTGGGTGATCTGATGGAGCACGTCCAGGGTCCCGACTTCCCCACCAAGGGCATCATCATGGGCCGGGCCGGAATCCGGGCCGCCTATGCCACCGGCCGGGGCCGGGTGGTGGTCCGTGCCCGCCACGAGTTCGAGGAGTTCGGCAGCAACCGCACCCGCATCATCATCACGGAGCTTCCGTATCAGGTGAACAAGCGGATGCTCATCAAGAACATGGCTGACCAGGTGGAGGACAAGCGCCTGGAGGGCATCAGCAACATTCAGGACGAGACGGACCGCAACGGTATGCGCATCGTCATTGAGCTGAAGCGGGACGCCAACCCCCAGGTGGTGCTCAACCGCCTGTTTGCCCAGACCCAGCTGCAAAGCTCCTTTGCCATCAATATGCTGGCCCTGGTCCAGAATCAGTCCCAGCCGAAAATTCTCTCCCTGCGGCACATCATCGACGAGTACCTGGCCTTCCAGGAGGAGATCATCGTCCGCCGCACCAGATACGACCTGAAGAAGGCTCAGGAGCGGGCCCATCTGCTGGAGGGTCTGCTGATTGCCCAGGACAACATTGACGAGGTCATCCATATCATCCGCACCAGCTATGACAACGCCAAGGAGAACCTGATGCAGCGCTTCGGGCTGGACGACGTCCAGGCCCAGGCCATTCTGGATATGCGTCTGAAGGCTTTGCAGGGGCTGGACCGGGAAAAGCTCCAGAATGAGTATCAGGAGCTGGAGGAGAAGATCGCCTATTACCTGCGGGTGCTGGGAGACGAGAACCTGGTGAAGGCCATCCTCAAGGAGGAGCTGCAGGCCATCTCCGACAAGTACGGCGACGACCGCAAGACGGAGATCCAGGACGTGGAGGACGAGATCGACATCGAGGACCTGATCGAGGAGGAGGAGTGCGTCTTTACCCTCACCGCCAACGGGTACATCAAGCGCACCCCCGTCAGCGAGTATGCGGCCCAGAGCAAGGGCGGCATGGGCAAGAAGGGCATCACCACCCGGGACGAGGACACCGTGGTGGACGTGTTCACTGCCTCCACCCACGACTATATCCTGTTCTTCACCGACACCGGCAAGGTGTATAAGAAGAAGGGCTATCTGATTCCCGAAAGCGGCAAGGCCGCCAAGGGCACCAACATCGTGAATATTTTGCAGGTGGAGACCGGCGAGCGGGTCCAGGCCATGCTGCACTTCCGGGAAACCGGCGACGACCAGTTGTATTTGTTCATGACCACCCGCAACGGCACCGTGAAGCGGCTGGGGGTGTCGGCCCTGAAGAACCTCCGCAACAACGGCATCCGGGCCCTGACCCTGGACGAGGGCGACCGGCTCATCGATGTGCTGGAGACCCACGGCAGCGACCGGATCCTCATCGCCACCCACGACGGCCAGGCCGTCTGCTTCGATGAGACCGACGTCCGGGCCATGGGCCGCACGGCGGTGGGCGTCCGGGGCATCCGCCTGCGGGAGGGCGACTATGTGGTGGGCGCCGCCAAGGCGGTGCCCGGCAAGACGGTGCTGTCCATTACGGAGCGTGGCTTCGGCAAGCGCACCCCGGTGGAGGAATACCGCATCACCGCCCGGGGCGGCCTGGGCATCCGCAACTATATGGTCACGGAGAAAACCGGCCCCATCGTGGGCATAAAGGTGGTGGACGGCGCCGAGGACCTGCTGCTGGTGACTCAGGCGGGCATCCTCATCCGCACGGCAGTGGAGAACATCCGGGTGGCCGGACGGGCCACCCAGGGCGTCATCGTCATGCGCTTCAAGGAGGAGGGCGACCGCGTCATCTCCATGGCCCTGACGGACCGGGAGCAGGACGACGAAAAGGAGCCGAGCCATGAGTAAGAAAAAGGAGATGTACGCCCCCCTGACCCGGTGGCAGTATTTCACCAAGACGCTGTATCATGACCCCAGCAAGACCCAGGAATTTGAATATGACGGCGTGATCTATCTGAAAAGCCAGGAGCTGCAGGACATCGAGGAGCGCAACGCCCGGGTCAACTGGGTGCTGCTGCTGGTGCTGTGCGCCATGTTCCTGACGGCCATCAAGTGGCAGAACATCGTGGTCATTGCCCTGGGCATGGTGGTGATCGTGGCGGGGGAGCTGTTTCGCATGAGCCGCCTGCCCAAGGATATCAAGGCCCACCTGACGGATTCCGGACGGAGGAAGCTGTGACGGAGATGAAGATCATCGCCCGGATCCGGACGGAGCTGCCGGAGAAGTTCGGCGTGCCCCGGCAGAGCGGCCTGGTGCCCCAGCTGCGGGGCCGGGTGATCTTTGAGCCGGAGTACCGGAACCCGGACGCCGTCCGGGGCCTGGAGGACTTCTCCCATATCTGGCTGATCTGGCAGTTTTCCCGGGCGGTGCGGGAGGGCTGGTCCCCAACGGTGCGGCCCCCCAGGCTGGGGGGCAACCGCCGCATGGGGGTGTTCGCCACCCGCTCCCCCTTCCGGCCCAACGCCCTGGGCCTGTCCTCCGTGCGGCTGGACCGGGTGGAGCTGGACCCGGCCCTGGGGCCGGTGCTCCATGTGTCCGGGGCGGACCTGATGGACGGGACGCCAATTTTTGACATCAAGCCCTATCTCCCCTATACCGACAGCCACCCCCAGGCCGCCGGCGGCTTCACCGACGGTCTGGCCCATGCGCCGCTGACGGTAGAGTGCTCCCCTGCCCTGCTGGAGCATATCCCGGCGGACAGCCGGGAGGGACTTTTAGGAGTGCTGGCCGGGGATCCCCGGCCCCGGTATCAGGAGGACCCACAGCGGGTATACGGCCTGTCCTTCGCCGGGCACAACGTGAAATTCACCGTGGACGGAGACCGTCTCACCGTGATCGCGGTGGAATAACAGGATGATTCTATGAAAACAGTTACGATCTATACCGACGGCGCGTGCTCCGGCAACCCCGGCCCCGGGGGCTGGGGGGCCATCCTGGAGTGGAACGGCGTGGAAAAGGAGCTGTCCGGCGGCGCGGCGGACACCACCAACAACCGCATGGAGCTCACCGGCGTCATCCGGGCCCTGTCTTGCCTGAGGGAGCCCTGCGTGGTGGAGCTGTACTCCGACTCCAAGTACGTCATCGACGCCCTGTCCAAGGGCTGGGTATACGGCTGGAAGAAAAAGGGCTGGATCAAAAGCGACAAGAGGCCCGCCCTGAACGTGGACCTGTGGGAGCAGCTGCTGCCCCTGGTCGCCCGGCATGAGGTGCACTATCACTGGGTCAAGGGCCACGCCTCCAACGAGAAAAACAATCGCTGCGACCAGCTGGCGGTGGCGGAGAGCAAGAAATTCTGAAAAAATCTGTGATGTTCACAAAAAGTTCACGTGGATTTCATGATTTCGCCATGTTTACAAGGTATTCTTTTACCTGTACAAAGGAACCATTCCTTATGTGATTTTCTCTCTCTCCTAACAAACACACAGAAAACTCCCTCTGCCAGCGGCGGAGGGAGCTTTCTGTTGTCTGGCCAAAGGCTTCCCAAATGACTCCGTGTGTGTTACACTGGTGCAAAAAGGGGAGGGGATGCATATGAAGGACGCCTGTTCCGCCGGTGCGGCGGCAGTGGGCCTGCGGCTGCGGCAGCAGCGGCTGAAGCGGGGCTGGAGCCAGGAGGGCCTGTGCCGGGGTATCTGCGCGGCGTCGTATCTGTCCAAGATCGAGCAGGGCCGGGTTCAGGCCGCGCCGGAGCTGCTGGCGCTGCTGATGAAGCGGATGGACCTGCCCTGGTACGGCGAGAATCTGCCGGAGCTGGAGGAGCTGGTGGAGCGCCGGTACGCGCTGCTGCTGGACGGAGAGCGGGAGGCGTTTCAGGATAGCCGGAAGGCGTTCTCCCAGGCGCTGGAGACCATCCTGTCCAGCCCCTTGGCGGCGGACGGTCTGGTGCTGGACGCCGTGGACCGGCAGAACCCGTCGGATATCCCGGCGGCGCTGGAGCCGTATCTGGACCGGCGGCAGCTGGCGCTACTGCGGATCGTGCAGGACCGGGAGCCGGAGGCGGTGCGGCTGCTACCGGAGGCGTATTGCTATCTCATGGCCGGTATCGCCGGGTATGAGCAGGGCAGCGACTATGTGGGGGCCATGACCCTGCTGCAGCAGGGCTGCGACCTGGCGGCCCGGGATGGTCGGGTGCGGTTGATGCTGGAGTGCCGGATGTTCATGGGGAGTCTCTGCTGCAACCAGCTGGACCTTAACGGCATGGAGGCGCATTATCAGGCGGCGGAGCGTATGGCCCGGGCTCTGGGGCGGCAGGATGATCTGCGGATCATGGCCTATAACCGGGCGGCCTCCCAGGTGGAGTGCGGCCGGTATCAGGAGGCCTACGGCTATTTTGCCGCCCTGGAGCACCCCCGGGTCATGGAGCTGCACAAGCTGGCGGTGTGCTGCGAGGGTCTGGGCCGGACCCGGGAGGCTCTGGACGCCCTGGACCGGGCGGAGACGGCCCCGGAGGGGTATCCGGACCGGGCTCTGTGCATGGGGATCTGCGGGCTGGTGCGGCGCAGGCTGGAAAACCCCGGCTATCTGCGGGACCCGGATTACGGCGCGGCGCTGATGGACGTATTCAACCGCTGCCGGAGGGAGTTGCCCATCGGATACGCGGCCTTTCACCTGCCCTGGGTGCTGGAGTGGCTCACCGCTGGGCGGCAGTATAAGCAGGCCTATGAGCTTCTGCGGGACTTTCCTATTAAACTGCCTAATCTGCCCGTTTAATGCAGAACTTCATGTAAAACTTTCTCATATATACCCGGTTTTCTTTTCCTTACAGGTATGTTAGGATAGGGGAGAGGTGAGAAGATCATGCAAACCAAGCTGTGGAACCGCAATTTTACTCTGCTGATCGCCGCCACCGGACTGGGGGCCATCGGCGGCATCGCCGGTGGCTTTGCCATGTCGTTTCTGGTGTTCGACGAAACCGGCAGCACCATGGCCTCGGCCTTGGTGCTGGCAGCCCAGCTGATTCCGGGGTTTCTGCTGCCCCTGGTGATTGCCCCGTGGATGGACCGTATGCCCCGCAAGCCCTTTCTTGTGGGCGGCGACGTCCTCAACGGGATCATGTACCTGCTGCTGGGACTGTATCTACTGCGGGGGACCTTTTCCTATGTGGGCTATCTGGCCTTCTCCCTGGTGCTGGCCACCCTCAGCTCCTTTGACGAGCTGGCTTACAACAGCATTTTTCCCATGCTACTGCCGGAGGGCACCCAGCAGAAGGGCTATGCCGTGGCCTCCACCCTGTACCCGGTGCTGCGGGTGGTGATGCTGCCCCTGTCGGCGGTGCTGCTGGACGCGGTGGGCGCGGCGTGGCTGCTGGTGGGGCAGGGGGGACTGTCCCTGTGTGCGGCGGCGGTGGAAAGCGGCATTCGCATACAGGAGCAGCGCCGGCCGTCGGAGGAGGGCTCCGGCCTGAAAACCTGGTGGGCCGATGTAAAGGAGGCCATCCAGTATCTGCGCCGGGAAAAGGGCCTGATGAACATATATGCCTACATGGCCGTGACCAACGGGGTGGGCAACGGGTATTCCCCCATTCTGGTGGCTTTTTTCCGGACCTTCCCCGGGATGACGGCCACCATGTATTCCCTGCTGTCTCTGGCGGAGTTCCTGGGCCGCAGTCTGGGCGGCGTGGTGCAGTACCGGACGGAAATTCCGGAGAAGAAAAAGTACGGCTTCGCGTTTCTGGTGTATATGCTGTATGAGACGGTGGATCTGTTCCTGCTGTGGCTGCCGTACCCCCTGATGCTGGTCAGCCGGGGCCTGTGTGGTTTCCTGGGCATCAACAGCGCCACCATGCGCCAGGCGGCGGTGCAGCGGTATATCCCGGACCGGCTGCGGGCCCGGGTCAACGCCTTCGAGTCCATGCTCTATACCGGTGCGGCGGCGGTGCTGTCCCTGGCCATCGGGGCCTTGGGTGAGGTGCTGGATTACCGGCTGTGCGTGTCCCTGTGCGGCGGGTTTTCCATGGCTGTGTGCCTGGCCACCATCTGGCGGGGCCGGAAATACGTCCGGGCCGTGTATGAGCGAAGCGGAGAATAAGCGAATAAAAGCGAGAACGGCGGGGCCGAGGCCCCGCCGTTCTTGTTTGTTATGTCACCGGTTGTTCTGATACACAGGACACTTCTTGTACTCCTCGCCGTAGTCGGGATTGCAGGTGTACTTCACCTGGGGATCGCTGGTGGAGAAGTGCTTGCCGCACAGCTTGCAGACATACTCGTCGTTGCTGTAGCTGCTGAGGAAGCCCTTGCTGATGTAATCCAGATAGTAGCAGCGTGCCATGTTGTGATCCTCCTTGTTATTTATGATCCCGCGCGGGGGTCTTACCAGTGGTTGGTGGCCTTGAGACGCAGCAGAACGTGATTGGAGGTATAGCGAGTGACAGGGACCCACTCATGGTTATCGTTGTAGCGGTGATCAGCATCATGTCTATGGTCGTCATGTACTTCATACTGCTCATGCAATATACGGTTGATGGCATTTCCGAGAGCTACCTTCGATCCGAATAGTAGATGATAGTCTGTGTTTGTGGGTATGAAGCATGAAGGCTTAAAAAACGGCACCCGGTTAGTGGCAAAATCGAAGGTTCTCGGCTGACCATTGGTGCGGCCGGTGACACGGTCATCATAAATGGTGATCTCCTCCGGCAACCGGCCGGTTCCGTCACTGATGGCCTTGATGATCTTCCGGGTCAGGTTACTGTTGAAGAATTGTTCCTCCCGGGCTTTCTGGTCATCCAAGGCATCCTGTAGTTCTTTCTCTTTTTTGGCTTTTTTTGCTGCCCGCGCGGCTTCGTCTTTTTTTCTGATGTTTCGGTCAGTCCTCCATCTAACGAACCAAATGATAATTTTAACAAAATAGATGAACAGAACAAACCAAACGGCGATGGAAATATAGGGCGCTTCCGGGTCCCCGTCTACCCGCAGATATACGGTAAAGCCTGCCATGACAAAGAAAAGAATTTTCCAACCGATGTTTTCGGGATTAAGCGAAAGAATTGCGCAGAGCACAAGTGCACCATAAAAGACCCAAATCATAGACGATTCCTCCATTCTCTATTCCATACGACACTTTTCTTTATTATAACTACTATAAATAGTTATGTCAAGAAAATAACCTGTTAAACAGGATAAATTTTGTCTATACATATAGTACAATTAGCAAAAAAGTTTGGAGGTGGGCGCATGGAAAAGGAAGAATTTGCCCGGCGGATGTCACAGCTGCGGCAGGCCAAGGGCGTGTCGGCCCGGGACATGAGCCTTTCTCTGGGGCAGAGCGCCGGGTATATCAACAACATCGAAAACGGCGTGAATCTGCCGTCCATGGCCATGTTCTTCTACATTTGCGACTATCTGGAGGTCACGCCGGAGGAGTTTTTCTCGGTGGAGCTTGCCGACCCCATGCGGCTGAAGCGGCTGAATCAGAATCTGCGGCGGCTCACCGGTCACCAGCTGGAACTTCTGGAGCTTCTGGTGCAGGAGATGAAATAAAAACGCAGGACCGAGCCGGTCCTGCGTTTTATAATTTCGAATAATCCGGTAGGGCGGGGCCCATGTGCCCCGCCGGAACCCGGATGTATACGGCTTAGTCCTCCTCCACGTCACCCACCAGGGCAATATGCAGCTCGTCCAGCTGCTTCTGCCCGTCCCCACAAAATGACGGAGCATTTTGCGGGGGCCCCTCGCAGGGATCAAATATCCTCGGCGGAAATAAATTCCGCCTGCGGCAAGGTTTTGCTACGCAAAACGCTTGTGGTGGAGCAAAAGCAACAGGGAAGAGGGGACGTACAGCTTTTAGTCCTCCTCAACCTCACCGACGATAGCAATATGCAGCTCGTCCAGCTGCTTCTGCTCCACGGTGGAGGGGGCGCCCATCATGATATCCTGGGCATTCTTGTTCATGGGGAAGGGGATGATCTCCCGGATGGAGCTTTCGCCCGCCAGCAGCATCACCATGCGGTCCACGCCCGGGGCGATGCCGGCATGGGGAGGCGCACCATAGCAGAAGGCGTTGTACATGGCGGGGAACTTCTTCTTCACGTCCTCCTCGCCCAGACGCACCAGCTCAAAGGCCTTGACCATGATCTCGGGATCGTGGTTCCGGACGGCGCCGCTGGACAGCTCCACGCCGTTGCACACCAGGTCGTACTGGTCGGCGGTGATGGTCAGGGGGTCGATCTCGCCCCGCTCGGCCTTCAGCAGCACCTCCAGGCCGCCGCTGGGCATGGAGAAGGGATTGTGGCAGAACTCCAGCTGGCCGGACTCGTCACCGATCTCGTACATGGGGAAGTCCACGATCCAGCAGAACTCATAGCGCTCCTTGTCCATGTGGCCCTCGCAGGCCGCGCCGAAGGTCTTGATGAGCACGCCCACGGACTTGGTGGCGGCGGCCCCGGCGGCCACCAGCACCAGGGTGTTGGGCTTCAGATCCAGGGCCTGGGTCAGCTGCTCCTGGATACCGGTGACGAATTTGGCGATGCCGCCGGCCAGCTGGCCGTTTTCGTCCATCTTGAACCAGTAGGCCTTGGAGCCGGACTGCACCTCGCAGTCGCCCAGCAGCTTGTCGATCTGCTTGCGGGTGAGCTTGCAGTCGGACACGGGGACCATCTTCACGGTCTGACCCCGCAGGGCCTCGAACTCGCTTTCGGTGAACAGGGAGGTGACGTTTTTGCAGGTCAGGTCGATGCGCAGGTCGGGCTTATCGGAGCCGTAGGTCTCCATGGCGTCCCGATAGGCAATGCGGCGGAAGGGGGCGGAGGAGGCCACGTTATAGGTGCCGAACTTGGCGAAGATGGGAGGCAGCACGTCCTCCAGCACGGCGAACACGTCCTCCTGGGTGGCGAAGGCCATCTCCATATCCAGCTGATAGAATTCGCCGGGGGAGCGGTCGCCCCGGGCGTCCTCATCCCGGAAGCAGGGTGCAATCTGGAAATACCGGTCGAAGCCCGCGGTCATCAGCAGCTGCTTGAACTGCTGGGGAGCCTGGGGCAGGGCATAGAACCTGCCGGGGTGCTTCCGGGCGGGCACCAGATAATCCCGGGCGCCCTCCGGGGAGGAGGCGGTCAGGATGGGGGTGGTGATCTCCAGGAAGCCGTGCTGGGTCATGGCCGCACGCAGGGCGGACACCACCTGGCACCGCAGGATGATGTTGCTCTTCACCGCCGGGTTCCGCAGGTCCAGATAACGATATTTCAGACGCTGGGTCTCGTCGGCCTCCCGGCTGCGGTTGATCTCAAAGGGCAGGCTGTTGTACCGGCAGCGGCCCAGGACCTCGATCTTCTCCGGTACCACTTCCACGTCGCCGGTGGCCTGCTTGGGGTTCTTGCTGGCCCGCTCCCGGACGGTACCCTCCACGCTGATGGTGGACTCCTTGTTCAGGCCGTTGATGATGTCCATCATCTCCTGGTTCTCCACCACCACCTGGGTGGTGCCGTAGAAGTCCCGCAGCACCACAAAGGCGAAGTTTTGGCCCACGACCCGGACGTTTTCCATCCAGCCCACGATTTTCACGCGCTGACCCGCGTTGGCCAGCCGCAGCTCCCCACAGGTATGGGTTCGCATCTGCATCATATGAATCGCTCCTGTTCTGATAAAGATTTGTATAGATTGGTTAAGATATCACGATCTGTATTGAATTAATTGATTACAAACTGAAATATTTTATTCAGATATTTCAAATTGTATTTATTTCTCCAGGATGACCTTGCCCTGGTTCCGCTGGGACAGTCCCTGGGTGATCCGGGACAGGGTGTCCTCAAAGGACAGCTTGGTCTGCTCGCCGGAGGTCATATCCTTGCAGGCCACCAGCCCTGCGGCGATCTCGTCGTCCCCCAGGAACACCACATAGGGGACCCCCAGCTTGTCGGCATAGTTCATCTTGGCCTTGAACTTTTTCTGCTCGGTATATAGCTGGGTGCGGACGCCTGCACTCCGCAGCCGGGTGGCCAGCCGGATGGCCGGCGTCAGGTCCTGGGTCATGGGCAGGATCAGCACATCGGCGGGAGCCGTGGGCAGCTGGGGGTTCAGCAGACCCTGCTCGCCCAGCACATAAAACAGCCTTGTCAGGCCGATGGAGATGCCCACGCCGGGGAGCTGACGGTCGGTATAATATTCAGCGAGATTGTCGTAACGCCCTCCGGAACACACGGAACCGATCTCTGGATGGTCCAGCAGGGTGGTCTCATACACCGTGCCGGTGTAGTAGTCCAGGCCCCGAGCGATGGTCAGATCCACGGCGAAATTCTCCTCCGGAACGCCGAAGGCGGAGAGATAGCGGGTGACGGTGTTCAGCTCCTCCAGACCCTGGTCGAACAGCTCGTGCCGCCCCTGATATCCGGCCAGGGCATCCAGCACCTGCCGGTTGCTGCCGGTGATGGAGATGAACCGCATGATCTCGTCGGTCTGCTCCGCCGTCAGCCCCACGTCCTCCGTCAGGCAGGTCCGGACCTTGTCGGCCCCGATCTTGTCCAGCTTGTCCACGGTGCGCATGATGTCGCCGGACTGCTCCGTCAGGCCCAGCATGGCGTAAAATCCGTTGAGGATCTTCCGGTTGTTGACCCGGATCTGGAACCGTGTCAGGCCCAGGGAGGTGAAGGTCTGATAGATGATGGAGGGGATCTCCGCCTCGTTGGTGATGTCCAGCTTGCCGTCGCCGATGATGTCGATGTCCGCCTGATAGAACTCCCGGAAGCGGCCCCGCTGGGCCCGCTCGCCCCGGTACACCTTGCCGATCTGATACCGGCGGAAGGGGAAGGCCAGGTCGTTGTAGTGCAGGGCCACATACTTGGCCAGGGGCACCGTCAGGTCAAACCGCAGGGACAGATCGGCGTCGCCCTTCTGGAAGCGGTAGATCTGCTTTTCGGTTTCGCCGCCGCCCTTGGCCAGCAGCACCTCGCTGGCCTCGATGGCCGGGGTGTCCAGGGGAGTGAAGCCGTATCGGCTGTAGGTGGTGCGCAGGATCTCCATCATCCGTTCCATCTGCTGCTGCGGGGCAGGCAGCAGCTCCATGAAGCCGGAGAGAGTCCGGGGGGTCACAGTTGCCATGGTGTAATATTTCCTTTCTGTTGTGTATTTCGGTTTCGGTACGAAAAAAATGCGCTCCCGTCCCGTGTTTGGGACGAGAGCGCATGGATACGCTTCGTGGTGCCACCCAAATTCAGCCCGTAAAGGGGCCCTCAAGGCTCCTGTTACGGGGAGCGGGCCGTGGATGTTTCCATCCCCGCTGGGGGACTGTCTTCGCTTCTCCTGCCGGGGCGCGCTTGCAGCCGGTGTCGCGCCTCTCTGGTGCCGGTGGGGATGAAGGTACTCCTGTCTCCTTTATGGCGGTCGTTCTTCTTATTTTATGGCATTCCGGCCCGCTTGTCAAGCGGTAAAGGGCTTGGTTTTGGGATTGACGATGTCGCGCCAGGCCAGGTCGCCCCGGGCCAGGCCCAGCACCAGCAGCTCGGCGGTGGCCACGTTGCTGGCATAGGGGATGTTGTTCTGGTCGCACAGGCGGAAAATATTGGCCACGTCCTCGTCGATGACCTTCTGGTTGGGGTCGCTGAAGCACAGAACCATGTCGATCTCGTTATAGGCGATGCGGGCCGCGATCTGCTGTCCGCCGCCGTGGTCGAAGGACAGGAAGCGGTGGATGCGCAGGCCGGTAGCCTCCCCAATCTGGAGGCCGGTGGTGGCGGTGGCGCAAAGGGTGTGCTGGGCCAGAATGCCGCAGTATGCGGTGCAGAACTGGACCATCAGTTCTTTTTTGTTGTCGTGGGCGATCAGTGCGATATTCATGGAGGCACTTCCTTTCGTGGTTTCAGAATCGCATCAGGGGCACCTGCTGTCCGGTGATGCGTCGCGCGATGTTCTCATAGGCCCGGGCGGCGTAGTAGTTCATGTCCCGCAGGGGGATGCCCCGGTTCAGGGCGTAGGGGACGTCCTCGTCCTCCGGTATTACCCCCAGCAGGGGCAGACCGGCGGCGTCCATGGCGTCGTCGATGGTGCTGTGAAGGGCCCGGAGCAGCTTCTTCTGCACCCGCCCCACCACCAGAAACAGATGTCCTTCGGTGAAGCGCTTGTCCAGCAGCATTACCGTGTGCTGGGCGTCCCGCAGGGCGGAGGCGTCGGTGGTGGTGATGACCACCACGCAGTCGGCGCAGCCGGTGGCCAGGCGGAAGCCCTGACCCAGCCCCGCCGGGGCGTCGATCAGGCAATAGTCATACTCCTGGCGCACCTGGTCCAGCAGCTGGCGCATCTGCTCATCGGTCACGTCCAGCTGTCCCCCGGGGGACAGGGGAGCGGTCAGCAGATGCAGCCAGGGATACTTGGGGTGGACGGCCGCGGCGTCGGACAGGGGGCACCGTCCGGCGATGACGTCGGAAAAATCCATCAGGGCCTTATCCGTCAGCCCCAGGGCCAGGTCCAGGTTCCGCAGGGTGATGTCGCAGTCCAGGCACAGGGTCTTTTTCCCCAGGACGGCCAGCGCCAACCCCACGTTGGCGGTGAAGGAGGTCTTTCCGGTGCCGCCCTTGCCGGAGACCACTGCAATGATTTTTCCCATATCCAGGTACCTCGTATACAGTTGGGGACTCAGCCCAACGGCGCTTTTTTAATGCGGGCAAAGGGCCGGGGATAGGCTGCCGGGGTGGGACGCTCCTTCCGGATGATGACCATCCGGTGCCGCACGTCCGTTCCGGGAATGGTATAATCCCAGATTTTTCCAATTTTGCCCCCCAGCTGGGCGATGGCGCTTCTGGCGCGCTGAATCTCGTCGTCGGTGTCCACCGACTTCATGGCCAGGAACTGGCCGCCCACCTTCACCAGGGGCAGGGCCAGCTCACATAGTACATTCAGCTGGGCCACGGCCCGGGAGGCGGCTATGTCGAACTGCTCCCGGTGCTGCCGGGCGAACTCCTCCGCCCGGGCGTGGACGCACCGGACCCGCTGCAGGCCCATGGCGTCCACGGTCTCCTGCAAAAAGTCGATGCGCTTTCCCAGGCTGTCCAGCAGGGTCAGGTCAAAATCCGGTTCCAGCAGCCGCAGGGGCATTCCCGGGAATCCGGCCCCGGTGCCTACGTCCACCACCTGCTTGCCTCGGAAGTCCGCCGCCGTCAGCAGGCAGGCGCAGTCCAGCAGGTGCAGCCGCGCCACGTCTGCCGGTTCGGTGATGGCGGTCAGATTCATGACCTGGTTCTTCTCCAGCAGCCGCCGGGAAAACTCCGTCAGCGCCGGGATGCTTCCTGTGTCCAGTCCCAGCTGGGCCAGACCCTCTTTCAGAATGGTTTCCAAATTACTTCTGCTCCTTCAGCAGGTCCCGGATCTCCGCCAGCAGCTCCTCAGTGGTGGGACCGGCAGGCTCCTCCGGCGCAGGCTCCTCATCCTTCTTCTTCAGGGCGGCCAGCTTGTTCATTGCTTTCACCAGCAGGAACATGGCAAAGGCCACGATGATGAAGTCCAGAATCACCGCCAGCAGATTGCCGATGCCCAGGGTTACCGGGTCGGCGCCCGCTGCCACGGCGGTCTTGTTGAGGATGATGTTCCACTGGGTCAGGTCGATGCCGCCGGTGATAAGACCGATGAGAGGCATGATGATGTCGTTGACCAGGGAAGTGGTGATCTTGCCGAAGGCGGCGCCGATGACCACGCCGATGGCCATGTCCAGGACGTTGCCGCGCATGGCAAACTCCTTGAACTCATGGAAAAACTTCTTCATAAATATCCTCCTTCCGTCCTCAGTGCTTGGGAACGATGCGGTCGTGGCCGCCCATATAGGGCTGCAGGGCCTGGGGGATCAGCACGGAGCCATCGGCCTGAAGGTTGTTCTCCAGGAAGGCGATCAGCATCCGGGGAGGGGCCACGCAGGTGTTGTTCAGGGTGTGGCACAGCTGCATCCTGCCGTTTTCGTCCTTGTAGCGGATTTTCAGCCGCCGGGCCTGGGCGTCGCCCAGATTGGAGCAGGAGCAAACCTCGAAATACTTCTGCTGCCGGGGGGACCAGGCCTCGATGTCGCAGGACTTGCACTTCAGGTCCGCCAGGTCGCCGGAGCAGCACTCCAGCTGCCGCACCGGGATATCCAGGGACCGGAACAGCTCCACGCTGTAGCGCCACAGCTGTTCGTACCACTTCTTGGAGTCCTCGGGCTTGCAGACCACGATCATCTCCTGCTTTTCAAACTGGTGAATGCGATAGATGCCCCGCTCCTCAATGCCGTGGGCGCCCTTCTCCTTCCGGAAGCAGGGGGAATAGGAGGTCAGTGTCTGGGGCAGGGACTCGGCGGGCACGATCTGGTCAATGAACTTGCCGATCATGGAGTGCTCGCTGGTGCCGATCAGATACAGATCCTCGCCCTCGATTTTATACATCATGGCGTCCATGTCGGTCTGGCTCATGACGCCCTCCACCACGTTGCCGTGGATCATAAACGGGGGAATGCAATAGGTGAAGCCCTTGTCGATCATGAAATCCCGGCCATAGGCCAGCACGGCCTCGTGGAGCCGTGCAATATCGCCCATGAGATAATAGAATCCGTTGCCGGATACCCGGCCGGCGGCATCCATATCAATGCCGTCGAAGCGCTCCATGATCTCCGTGTGATAGGGAATGTCGAATTCCGGGGTTTTGGGCTCGCCAAAGCGCTGGACCTCCACATTGTGGGTGTCGTCCGGGCCGATGGGAACGGAGGGATCAATCATCTGCGGGATCACCATCATGATCTTGGTGATCTGCTGGGTCAGATGCCCCTCCATCTCCTCCAGCTGGGCCAGCCGGTCGGCATTGGCCTTCACCTGGGCCTTGGCCTCCTCGGCCTCTGCCAGCTTGCTGGGGTCCTTCTTGGCCTGACCCATCAGCATACCCACCCGCTTGGACAGCTGGTTCCGCTGGGCACGCAGGTCGTTGGCCTCGTTCATGGCGGCCCGCTTTTCGGCGTCCAGGGCAATGACCTCGTCCACCAGGGGGAGCTTGGCGTTCTGGAACTTCTTTCGGATGTTTTCCTTAACGGCTTCCGGATTGTCCCGGACAAATTTGATATCAAGCATGGCTTTTATCGCACCTTTCCGTGTTTCACGTGAAACATCATGGTTTTTTGATGGTGTGCAGGGCCTCCAACAGCTCGTTCAGGTCGTCCACACCGTAATATTCCAACTCAATGCGCCCTTTCTTCTTGCCGGAGACAATGCGGCATCCCCGGCCCAGGGTGTTCCCCAGATCCCGGGCGGCCTCCTGGGCATAGTCCACGGTCAGACCGGCAGGGGAGGGCTTCTCCTTCTTTCCGGCGGTGAGCTTCTTCACCAGCTGCTCCGTCTGCCGGACGGACAGGTCATTTTTCAGAATGGTGGCCGCCGTGGTCTCCTGCAGGGCAGGGGACAGGGGCAGCAGAGCCCGGGCGTGGCCGTTGGTCAGCCGTCCATCCTCTACCATGGCCCGCACTGGGGGACACAGGTTCAGCAGACGCAGGGCGTTGGCCACGGCGGACCGGGACTTGCCCACCCGCTGGGCGGTTTCCTCCTGGGTCATGTTGTACTGGCTCATCAGCACCTGATAGCCCTCGGCTTCCTCGATGGGGTTCAGGTCCTCCCGCTGGAGGTTCTCGATCATGGCCAGCTCCATGGCCTTGCGGTCGTCGGCCTCGATGACGATGGCCGGCACCTGGGTCAGTCCCGCCATGCGGGCGGCCCGCCAGCGCCGCTCACCGGCGATGATCTGGTAATAGCCGGACTGCAGCTTCCGCACCGTCAGCGGCTGGATGATGCCGTGCTCCCGGATGGAGTCGGCTAAGTCCGCCAGGGACTCCGGGTCAAATTGCTTGCGGGGTTGGGATGCGCAGCTTTCCACCTGAGAAATCGGCAGAAACAGACTGCTCTTTTCCTCCTGAGAGTCGATCACGTCGTCTCCCAACAGGGCGGCCAGGCCTTTGCCCAGCCCTTTTGGGTTGTTGGCCATTGCTGAAACGCTCCTTTCCGCACAGAATCAGGTATTTTTCTTGAGAAATTCGTTGGCCAGAGCCAGATAGGCCTCCGCGCCCCGGCAGCCCCGGTCATAGGCCGTGATGGGCTTTCCGTGGCTGGGCGCCTCGGACAAGCGGATGTTCCGGGGGATCACCGTGGCATACACCTTCCCGGGGAAGAACCGCTTGACCTCCTGGGCCACCTGAATGGCCAGGTTGGTGCGCCCATCGAACATGGTCAGCAGCACGCCCTCGATCTGGAGCCGGGGATTCATGTTCCGCCGGACGATGCGCACGGTGTTCATCAGGTCGCTGAGGCCCTCCAGGGCGTAGTACTCTCCCTGCAGCGGCACCAGCAGGGAATCCGCCGCGCACAGAGCGTTCAGTGTCAGCAGCTCCAGGGAGGGGGGACAGTCCACAAAGATATAGTCATAATCCTCTCGGACGGCGTCCAGGGCGCTGCGCAGCAGAAACTGCCGGTCCGCCATTTCAATCATCTCCACGCCGCCCCCGGCCAGGGCCTTGCTGCTGGGCAGCACATCGCCGTAGGGGGTGGTGACGATGGCCTTCCGGGTCTCCACGCCGTTGATGAGCACGTCATACACGCCGTTGGACACGGATTTGTCCACCCCCATGCCGGAGGTGGCATTGGCCTGGGGGTCAAAGTCGCACAAAAGCACCCGCTTCCCCAGGTATTTAAGGGCCGCAGCCAGGTTGACACAGGTGGTGGTCTTCCCAACGCCGCCTTTTTGATTCACGATCGCCACGATTTTCGCCACTTTGTCCACACTCGCTTTCTGTCGGTCTTTATTTTAGTATATCACATTTTCAGTCGGTTTCAATAGAAAATCTGCAAAATGAGAAAAAACTTGATAAAAATGTTTCACGTGAAACGGCGAAACCAACACGCAAAAAGGGTGGATGTTTCACGTGAAACATCCACCCCGTGGGTCATATCAGGATCATCCCCGAAACCGGCGGCAGCCGCAGCCGCAGCTTCCCGCCGGGGGCATAGAACTGCTGGAAGGTCAGGGCCTCCCGGGCCAGCTCCCGGGGCCAGGGGATGGCCACCTCTGCGGCGTCCTCGCCTGCGTTCAGGGCTGCCACGGTGATCTCGTCTCCCAGCTGCCGCCGCAGCACCAGAACGCCGCCCCGGGCATGGAGATAGGTCAGGTCCCCCTCCTGCAGGGACAGGCGCTCCCGGCGCAGCTGCCCCAGCTGCCGGAAGAAGGCCAGCAGCTCCTGGTCCTCCTGGCCCCAGGGATAGGTCCCCCGGTTCAGGGGGTCCTCAAAGCCCTCCATCCCGGCCTCGTCCCCGTAGTACACCGTAGGGGAGCCGGGGAAGCAGTACAGCAGCATCTCGCCCACCCGCAGCCGGGCCTGGCCCTTCTGCCGCTGGGCAGGGGAGAGGCGGTATGCCGCCCGGCCGTCCTTGGTATCCGGCACATCCTCCGCTCCCAGCAGGGTCAGGATCCGGGGGGTGTCGTGGGTGCCCAGAATGTTCAGGGCGCTGTAAAAGGCGGGCCGGGGATAGTGTTCCCGGATGACCTCCATGGTGTCCCGGAAGACGGCGGCGTCGCCGCCCCGCAGCCAGTCCAGGGCCGCCGTCCGGAAGGGATAGTTCATCAGCCCGTGGGTCTCGCTGCCCAGCAGATACCGCCTGCGCTGGCTGTAGGCGATCTTGTTGCTGCCGTCCTCCCACACCTCGCCCAGCAGGAAGCTGTCGGGCTTCTCCTGGTCCATGGCACTGCGAATTTCGGCAATGAAGTCGTCCGGCAGCTCGTCGGCCACGTCCAGCCGCCAGCCGGAGGCCCCCTGCCGCAACCAGTGCCGCACCACGGAGTCTCCGTCCCGGATGATGAACCGGCGATAGCTGTCCGCAGACTCCTGCACCGCCGGCAGGGTCTTGATGCCCCACCAGGCGTCGTAATCCTCCGGCCAGGGGTGGAAGGAGTACCAATTATAATACTGGGACTCCCGGCTCTGGGCCGCCCCCAGCTCCGGATAGAAACCCTGGGCGTTGAAATACCGGCTGTTGCTGCCGGTGTGGTTGAACACTCCGTCCAGCATCACCCGGATGCCCCGGCACCCTGCCTCCCGGCACAGGGTGCGGAAGTCCTCCTCCGTGCCTAGCATAGGGTCAATGCGCCGGTAGTCCGCTGTGTCATATCGGTGGTTGCTGTCGGACTCAAAAATGGGACACAGGTACAACGTACCTACTCCCATACTCTGCAGGTAGTCTAATCGGGAGGTGATCCCAGCCAGACTGCCGCCGAAGAAATCGTTGTTGCGGATGATCCCCTGGGCATCGGGCCGCCACACCGGCGTATCGTCCCAGCTCTGATGGACCACCCGGTCCCCCACCATCCCGGCGGGGTCCGGCACCCGGGTGCGGCAGAACCGGTCCGGGAAGATCTGATAGGTGATCCCCCGGCCAAACCAGGCAGGGGTGGGGCGGCTGCCGTCATAAACCGTCAGCTGCCACCGGGCCTGGTCGTCGAAGCCGTGAAGGCCGTATAGCCGCTGGCCCTCCGGATACGAAAACCGGAAGGCGTACCACACCAGCTCCGGCTCCTCCGGGGCGGTGTATACCCCCTGCCACCGGCCATCATCGCCGGGGGACAGGGCAACCTCCTGCTCCGTACCCGCAAATTCCCGCCGCAGGAGCAGCGTCACGCCGGTAACGTTTTCATCCCCCGGTCGAACCGCGAAACGGACAGTGGCGCCGCACGCGGCGGCGCCAAAGGGGGATTTATATTCCGTATCGCGGGAGTCAAAGATCTTGCTCATGGAATGCCTCATTTCAGCAGGGTATTTTCGCCGATGACCACGGCGCCGATCTCCTCCTGGGAGAAATAGGAGTTCACAATGTCCACGGCGGTGGAGGCCAGGGCCGCGCCGGAGCCGCCCTTCTCGATGACCACGGCCACGGCGATCTGGGGATCGTCATAGGGGGCGAAGCACACGAACACGCCGTTGTTGGTGTTGGCGATACCGGTTTCTGCAGTACCGGTCTTGGCGCCGGCAGACACCACGCAATTGGAGAAGTAGTAGGACAGGCTCCCGGTGGTCAGGTTGTGCATGCCCTCCTTCACCGCCTGCACGGTGCTGCCGCTCATCTCCACGGTGTTCAGCGGCGCCTTGTCATAGGCGTAGATCACCGAGGAGTTGTCGTAGGATTTCACGTTTTTCAGCAGATGAGCCTCATAGTGCTGGCCGCCGCCCACCAGGGTGGCGATGTAGTTGGCCAGCTGCAGGGGCGTGAACAGGTCATAGCTCTGGCCGATGGCGGCGGTCAGGGTCTGGCCGTCAGTCCACTCCAGACCGTTGCGCTCGGCAAACTCCGGGGTGGCCATGGAGCCCTTGGCCTCGGCGCTTCCCGCCCCGCCGATCTCGATGCCGGTATACTCGCCCAGACCGAACTGCTTGGCATAGTCCGCCAGGGTCTTGATACCCGTCAACCGGCCCACCTCATAGAAGAAATAGTTGCAGGACACGGTGATGGCCTGGGACACATTGATGCGCCCGTGGGTGCCGCCGTACTCGTTATAGATCCAGCACCGGGGCTGGGGAGATTTGTAGTAGTCATACACACCCCGGTCCACAATGGTGGAGGAGGGGGTGATGATCCCCGACTCCAGGGCCGCCACGGCGGTACAGGGCTTGAAGGTGGAGCCCGGGGCGTATGCGCCGCCGATGGCCCGGTTCAGCAGGGGAGTGCCCACGGTGTCGCTGACCAGCTTGCTGTAATCCTGGTCAAAGGTGGACAGGTTATAGGTGGGATAGCTGGCCATGGCCAGCACCTCGCCGGAGCCTACCCCCACCACCACCGCCGCGCCGCCCCGGACGACGCCGTCCTTGGCGGTCATGGCCTCGATGGTCTGGGCCAGGGATTTCTCCGTGTCCTCCTGCACGTCGATGTCCAGGGTCAGGGCCACGGTGCCGCCGGGCTGAGGCTCCTTGGTGTAAAGCTCGCCGGTGATCTTCCCCTCCTCGTTGGTGGTGATGATCCGGGTGCCCTTGGTGCCGTGGAGGTAGGACTCAAAGGCCTTCTCCGCGCCCTCCCGGCCCACCAGGGAGTTCATGGAGTAGCCCTCCATGTCCCGATAGCCGGTGACGCCGTTTTCCGGGTCGCCTACCCAGTCCTCGTAGTAGATGGGACTCAGCCGCCCCAGCACATGGGCGGCATATTCGGTGTTATACACCCGGGCGGAGGAGGTGCCGGTGGATACCCCCTGATACTGGCCGTCCGCCGTCTGGCTGATCAGCTCCACGGACACGTCGTCGGCAAAGACGTACTGTGCGTCCGTCAGACTCTTCACCGCCAGCTCATACCGCACCCCGGCGATGGTCCGGGCCTGGTCGTCGGTATAGCTGCTGTCGATTTTGAACAGCTCCCGCAGCTTGGCCATGAACCGGTCCGGCTGCAGGGTGGGAGTCACCTGGGACAGCTTGGAATAGGGGATGCTCTTGTTTTTCAGGAACAGGGCGAAGCCCTCGCTGTCCTGGGCGTCGGTATAGCTGTAGGGCGCGGTTTTGCTCAGGGGCAGGGTATCGTTCCAAACGGTGTTGTTCTCGGCGCACAGGTCCGTCAGCCGCAGAATGGCGGCGTTCAGGTCCTGGTCATTCTCAAAATCCTTGGCGGAGAAGATCAGGGTATAGGTCAGCCGGTTGGACACCAGCACCTTGCCGTTGCGGTCGGTGATGATCCCCCGGGAGGCCTCCACCGTCTCGCTGGTGGCGTTGCTGGCCAGGGACTTGGCCCGGTTTTCCTCCCCGTGAAGGATCTGGGTATAGTACATCACCCCGGCGTAGGCCAGCAGGCACAGGCCCATCAGCCCCGTCAGCGCCCAGATGCGGACCCGCACCGGGTCAAATGCGTTTTTCTTCATGGCACGCCTCCTATCTCAGGATCCGGTTGTGCACGCTGCGCAGCAGCAGATACACCAGCGGCGACAGCACCACCGTCACGGCCAGCTCCCGCCCCGTCAGCGACAGGGCGGCGCTCAGCTCCACCCCCTGCCGGAAGGTCAGCAGCACCGTGTGCAACAGGTCCGTGATCACCAGGGCCAGAGCCGCGCACAGAACGGCGCACAGGAATCCCTGGCTCAGAAGCCGCTTGGCGATCATCGCCGCCGGCAGCGCCGCCGCCAGAAACGCCAGGGTATAGAAGCACGGGATGACCCCCGGCATGGTCAGGTCGCACAGCAGGCCGAAGACGCCGCCGAAAACGGCCCCCTCGGCGGGACCCTCCAGCATGGCCATGATCCCGGCGATCACCGGCGGCAGAAACGGGTGCACCGCCCACACGGAGATGCGGTTGAGCACCAGGGACTGCACCAGCACCAGCAGCAGCACCGCCCCGGCGTAGTACAGCCATTTGAAGAACATATCCCGTTGGTTCATGGATTGATTCATGGCCGCTCCTCTCAATCCACGATGGTGAAGTCCGTGATCACGAACACCTCCACCAGCTGGGTGATATCGGTTTTGGGGATGATGGTGGCGTAGCGGGTCAGGCCGTTGTCATCGGTTTTGATCTCCTCCACGGAGCCGATGACCAGTCCCGAGGGATAGTAGCCTCCCAGACCGGAGGTGACGATCATGTCGCCGTTGATGAGGCTGGATTCCCCCTCCAGGTACGACAGCTTCAGCTTTCCCTGCCCCATCAGGGCCAGGTCCCCCATGGCCACCGTCACCTCGCCGGTGCGGAACACCAGGGCCCCCAGTTGGGAATCCGTGTCCAGGATGGTGGTCACGGTGCACCAGTTGGCGCCCGCCTCGGTGACCACACCCACCAGATAGCCGTACTGATCCACCACGCAGTCGCCGATGGCCACACCCAGGCCAGTGCCCTTGTTCAGGGTCAGGGTCCTGGACCAGTTGGAGGTGCTGCGCTCGATGACCCGGGCCGCCTCAAAGGTGAAGTCCCGCCGCTGCTGCCTCAGACCGTTCAGGTCCCGCAGCCGCTGGTTCTCCTCGCTGTCGGTCTTGGCCTGGCGCGCATCCTCCTTCAGCTGGGCGTTTTCCTTGCGCAGCTCCTCGATCTCCTGGCGCAGGGCTTCCACCGTCTCGAACCGCTGGCCGATGTTCTGGAACCATCCGGCCACGGTGGAACCCGCCGCCCGGAAGGGATAGGTGACCACCCCGGCGGCGTTCTGCAAAAAGCCCGTCTGGTTGCTGACGGCGCTGGCGATACACAGCCCCACCGCCACCACCACCACGGCGGCCAGCATCATAATGCCGTTTTTCTGAAAAAATCGTTTCATAGCGTATTCCTTATCGTCGAGACTGTCGAAAAACTCGGAAATCTTCCACCATCGGAAAGGAAGATCGTTACGAAAGAAACCCATCAGGGGTGTCTTTCGTTTGCAATCACAGGTTTTTCAGAACTTTTTAAGTTCTGAAAAACCGCACCAGTTTATCAAAAAAGTCTTTTTTGATAAACTGGTCACAGCAGCGTCACGCCGAACTCCGCCAGCATCCGGCTCAGCAGCAGCACCGGCAGACCCATCACGTTGAAAAAGTCCCCGTCGATGCGCTCCACCAGCAGGGCCCCCTGGCCCTGCACGCCGTAGGCCCCGGCCTTGTCCATGGGCTCGCCGCCCCGGATATAGGCCGTCAGCTCCTCCCGGCCGGCCGGCCGGAAATACACGTCCGTGGACTGGGCCCGGGTCAGGGACCGCTGTCCCTGCCGCAGGGTAACGCCGGTGCACACCGTGTGCCGCCGCCCCGCCAGGTCCGTCAGCATCCGCAGGGCGTCCGCCTCATCCTTGGGCTTTCCCAGCCGCTGCTGGTCCAGAAACACCATGGTGTCGGCGGTGATGACGATCTCATCCTCCTCCGACGGCACCGCCTGGGACTTCTCCCGGCTGATATACGACACGATCTCCGGGGGCGTCAGCCCCTGGGGATACCACTCCTCCACCTGAGGAACCCGCACGGTGAAATCCCGGATGCCGATCCGGGTCAGCAGTTCCTGCCGCCGGGGGGAACCGGAGGCCAGCACGATCCTTGCCATGGCCTCACCTCCCGGTGGAGCCGAAGCCGCCTGCTCCCCGCTCCGTCTCGTCCAGCGCGTCCACCTGCACCAGCTCCGGCCGCACCACCGGCACCACCATCAGCTGGGCGATGCGGTCCCCGGGCCGGATGGTATAGTCCTCCCCGGACAGATTCACCAGCCCCACGGAGATCTCCCCCCGATAGTCGCTGTCGATAACGCCCACGCCGTTGCTCAGGCCGATTCCGTGCCTGAAGCCCATGCCGCTGCGCACAAACACCAGGGCCGCATAGTCCGGGGAGGGCAGGGCAATGGCGATCCCCGTGGGGATGCCCATCCGCTGGCCCGGGGCCAGGGTCACGTCCTCCTCCGTGCACGCGCACAGGTCCATGGCCGCCGCGCCCGCCGTCTTATACTGGGGCAGCGGGAACTCCCGGCCTATTTTCGGCGACACCGCCTTGATTTTAAGCTCCATTGTACCACTTGCTCCTATTGAATATGAAAACAAACTGTGAAAAGATTGTAAAGGTTGATAACCGGGCGTATTTATTCCACACCCCGGTAGAACAGGCCCCGGGTCAGCTGGTCCGGCCGGTAGTCGCTGCGGCCCTGATAGGCCCGCAGCACCCGGACGCACTCCTCCGGCGACTCCGTGGTGAACCGCAGCCGCGCCCGGGTCAGCCCCAGCTGCCGCCACTCCGGCTTATCCGCCAGGAACAGCACCTTACTGTTCTCGATCTCGCATCGGTGGCCCCACTGGCCCACCAGGGGGAACTGCGCCCCGGTGCGGTCCACCAGGACGTTCTCCTGGCCGCACCGGCAGGCAGGGGAGCGGTCCGTATAGTCCCGCCCGGCGTCCCGGCAGCCCAGCTCATTGCGGATGACGCAGTTTTCCATGATCATCAGCGGCAGGCGGCCTTATACCACCGCCTCGCAGGGCAGAACCTTCCGCAGGTCCCGGATCTGCTGCCACCGCAGCTCCATGGACACGGCGGCGGCTTCCAGCCCCAGCTCCTTCCAGAACAGCAGGGACTCACTGTTGAAAAGATTCAGCCCCAGGTCTCCCCACAGGGGCAGACCCAGCCCCTCGGCAATGGGCAGATGCCCCAGATTGCCGAGGGCCACGGCGGAGAGCTGCTGCCGGTGCCGCTGCAGAAGGGTCCGCAGCGCCGCCTGGTCCTCCGTCCGGAAAATCCGGGGCAGAACGGCGCAGATATGGGTCATCTCCGCCCAGCGGTCCAGGTCGATCTTCTCCAGCAGCTCCGCCGGAACATACACCGTCCCGCACTGGGCCAGGGGCTCTGTCAGCTGCTCCGGCCGCATAATGGAGCAGGTCAGCACCGGCGCGTCAGGCCCCGGCTGCGCCTGGGGCAGGGGAGAGGGGGTACCCGTCCGCCGCACCGGCGGCTGGGCCAGGGCGGCCTCCAGCCCCTCCAGGGCCTGCCGCCGCAGGGCGTTCACGGCGCTGGCCGGCAGCATCAGCCCGTCATCCAGCTCCACCCGGGTGTCCCGGGGCCGGAACACGGTGCCGCCGGTTTTCTCCAGCCGGGCCTGCAGCTCCTCCGCCGTCAGGGCCCGGTTCCGGGCCTCCTCCGGGGCGGGACCCTCCGCCCGGACGACGTGTCCCCCGGCGCTGGCCGTCAGGGATACCGGCTCCCCGGCCCGCAGGGTGCAGACCATGTCCACCGGTACCCGGCGGCTGTCCTCCCTGCTGTACCCGGCCTTGGCCCGGGCAAACAGCTCCTTGGGCTCCGGGGCGTTCTCCGGCCGGGTGCCGAACATCTCCGGCCCGGTGCGCCCCTTATAGTATCCGTCGGTGAAGCCGCTGCGGGAAAAGGCGGCCTCCAGCTGCCGGGACTCCTCCCGGCTGGGTCCCCGCTTCTCATCCAGCAGACGGCGATAGATTCCCGTGATCACCGCCACATATTCCGGCCGCTTCATGCGGCCCTCCAGCTTCAGGCACGCCACGCCCATCTGTTCCAGCTCCTGCACATAGTCCGCCAGATTGGCGTCCTTCAGGCTCAGGGGATGGTCTCCGGCGGCCTTTTCGTTGACGCCGTAGGGCAGGCGGCAGGGCTGGGCGCAGGCTCCCCGGTTGCCGCTGCGTCCGCCGATCACGGCGCTCATTTCGCACTGACCCGAGTAGCACATGCACAGGGCGCCGTGTCCGAACACCTCGATTTCTGCGGGACAGTCCCGGGTTATGGTGTGGATGTCCCGGCGGCTCAGCTCCCGGGCCAGCACCACCCGCTCCAGGCCCAGCTCCGCCGCCCGGCACGCCCCGCCCAGGGTGTGCAGGCTCATCTGGGTGCTGGCGTGGAGGGGAACATCGGGCGCAATTTCCCGGGCCATGCGCCAGATGCCCCAGTCCTGGATGAGGATGGCGTCCACCCCCATGTCCGAGGCTTTTTTCAGGGCCTCGGCGGCGGCAGGCAGCTCCCGGTCCGTCACCAGGGTGTTCAGGGTCAGATACACCTTCACCCCCCGCAGATGGCAGTAGGCCACGGCCTCCCGGAACTCCTCGTCCGTGAAATTCCGGGCGCTGCGCCGGGCGTTGAGCCCGCCGAAGCCCATGTACACGGCGTCTGCCCCGTTCTGCACGGCGGCGGTCATGGCCTCCCAGCCCCCGGCGGGGCTCAGCAGCTCCATCATTGGCCCCGGCCCTGCTGGGCCTTGAACAGCTGGCGTCTCAGCTCCGAGGCTTCGTTCTTGGCCTGGGTGGCCTCGTCCAGATAGTTTTTCACCTGGCGGCGCAGATTCTCCGCCGCCGCCTGATTTTTCAGCAGCTCATCCGCCAGGTTCACCGCCGCCAGCACCGCTGCGTCCGCGCGGCTCACGCGCAGTGTCTCCTGGGTCTGGCGCATCCGCTGGTTCACCAGCGTGCCCACCTGTTCCATATATGCCGCGCTCTCGTCCGCCACCAGGGTGTACTCCTGGCCGCAGATGGTCATTGTTACCTTATTTGCCATGTCATCCTCCTATTTATGTAAACCGCAAAAAGAGTCATACCGATACAGAATCCATTATACCATAAAATCCCGCCGGGAAAAGCCTTTTCTGACGAAAAGGAGAATTTTGTGAAAAACCTGCCTGGGCGGCTTTACGAACCGGGGGATTTCGTGTAAAATAAAGGGGTTCCGAAGAAAACAGAAGGGAGGGCGCGGCTGTGAGCGGCTATATCCTGCGGGAAAATGACCCCGGCATCGTGCTGACGGCGGATCAGGTGGACCGCCTGGTGAAAAACGGCGACGGCGACGCCGCGCTTTTATACCTGCTTCTGATGCGGGCGGACCGGGGCATCACCGAGCAGGAACTGCAGTCCCGGCTGCGCTGGAGCCAGCTGCGGCTGAACGCAGCGGAAACGGGCCTGCAGCGGCTGGGTCTGATCCAGCGTCCGGCGGAAACGCCGCCTCCGGCCCCGGCGGAGGAGCGCCCGGTATACAGCGCCCAGGACCTGGCGGCCCTTCTGGAGGACGACCGCTCCTTCCGGATGCTGATCCCCCAGGTGGAGGAGAAGCTGGGCCGCAAGCTGAAAACCGCCGACCTGCAGGTGCTGGCGGGGCTGTATGACGACCTGGGTATGCCGGCGGACGTGATCTATCTGCTGGTGAACCACTGCATCACCCGGTCCGAGGAGCGCTACGGCCCCGGCCGCCGCCCCACCCTGCGCCAGATCGAGAAGGAGGGCTACTACTGGGCCCGCCAGGGCCTGTTCGACCAGGACAGCGCCGCCCGCTATCTGAAAACCTGGCGCGATAAGCAGCAGGGCCAGTCCGCCTATATGCAGGTGCTGGGCCTGGGCCAGCGCCGCCCGGTGGCCAGCGAGGAAAAGTACATCTCCGATTGGATGGACAAGGGCTTCCCGCCGGAAACGGTGGCTCTGGCCTACGACAAGACCATATTCTATAAGAAGCAGTTAGAGTGGCGGTATCTCAACGGCATCCTCCGCCGCTGGCACGAAAACGGCTGGCACACGCCGGAGGAGGTCCAGCAGGGCGACGCCGGAAAGCCCGCCCAGCCGTCCCCGAAGCCGGACAAGCCGGATCAGGACAACTCCCGCATGGAAAAATACATGAAGTGGTAATATAAAGCGGTAAAGGAGGGAACCCCATGCCCTACGACGGAAAAATTCTCAGCCGGGCCATGGCCCGCTTTGACGAGGATAAGCAGCGCCGGGCCCGGCAGTTCCGGGAGCGTCAGCAGCAGCTGTTTGCCCGGGAGCCGGAGCTGGCGGACATCGACCGCCGCCTGCGCGGCACCATGAGCCAGATCATCACCAGGGCCCTGAAGGGGGGGCAGGACCCGGTGCCCGCCATCCATGCCATCCGGGACGAGAATCTGGCCCTCCAGCGCCGCCGGGGGGAGCTTCTTATGTCTCTGGGCTATCCTGCCGACTATCTGGAGGAGAAGCCCCGGTGCGCCCGGTGCGGCGACGCCGGGTTCCTGCCGGACGGCTCCATGTGCGCCTGCCTGCGCAGCTACTACGCCCGGGAGCAGATCGCGGAGCTGTCCCACATGCTGGACATCGGCTCCCAGAGCTTCGACACCTTCCGCCTGGACTACTATTCCACGGACCGGGGCAGCCTGCCACGCTCCCCCCGGGAGGCGGCCCAGCGGAATCTGGAGATCTGCCAGTCCTTCGCCCGGGACTTCCGCCCCGGGAAGCAGAACCTGCTGCTGTTCGGCGCGCCGGGCCTGGGCAAGACGTTTCTGTCCGCCTGCATCGCCCGGGTGGTCAGCGAGGACGGCTTCTCCGTGGTGTACGACACGGCGGGGCATATTTTCTCCCAGTTCGAGGCGGCCAAGTTCCGCCGGGACGACGTGGACGAGCCGGACGAAAGCGTGGAGCGCTGCATGGCCTGCGACCTGCTGATCCTGGACGACCTGGGCACCGAGATGACCACCGCCTTTGTCCAGAGCGCCCTGTACCAGCTGCTCAACGGCCGCCTGCTGGCGGGAAAGAGCACCATCATCAGCACCAACCTGGACCCCGACCAGATCGGCCGCCGCTATTCGGCCCAGATCATGTCCAGGCTGGAGGGGGAGTTTGAGCTTCTGCCCTTCACCGGCCAGGACATCCGCCTCCTGAAGCGGGAGCAATAGAAGTCTCAAGAAATCCTGCGCGGCTCACGCCGTGCAGGATTTCACAGCTTGTCAAAAAAGTCTTTTTTGACAAGCTGTGTGCGGTTTTTCAGAACTTAAAAAGTTCTGAAAAACCTGTGATTGCAAACGAAAGACACCCCTGATGGGTTTCTTTCGTAACTATCTTCCTTTCCGATGGCGGAAGATTTCCGAGTTTTTCGACAGTCTCAAGAAATCCTGCGCGGCGTGAGCCGTGCAGGATTTCTTTCATCCCTGCAAAACGAATTAACGACCGCAAACGTTACCACGCCAACAACCGCACAATGTATCATCTTTCAAAAATCTGCGCCATCCTCGCGCGAACTCCCGCAAATTATTTCAACACAATAAAGAATCCGCGAATTTTCCGTGAATATCGTAACGAAAATGTAAAGAATTTTTGTACAAAGTGAGAATTGATTTTTTCTGCAAAATAATTATCATATTGGACGGAATGCAAGAGGAGTTGCGTCCTTTTGCTCCAAAACATTATGATGTATGAATAGAGGAGGAGAAAAATGGTTAGCTTTCTGATTTGCCTGGCCTTGCTCATCGGCGGTTATTTCGTCTATGGCAAGGTGGTGGAAAACACCTTCGGGCCGGACGACCGCGAGACCCCCGCTGTGAAGATCAACGACGGCGTGGACTATGTGGTCCTTCCCCAGTGGAAGCTGTTCATGATCCAACTGCTGAACATCGCGGGCCTTGGTCCCATCTTCGGCGCTATGCAGGGCGCTCTGTGGGGCCCCATCGTGTTCCTGTGGATCACCTTTGGTACGATCTTTGCCGGTGCAGTGCACGATTACTTCTCCGGCATGATGAGCGAGCGCAACAACGGCGCTTCCATCTCCGAGATCTCCGGTATCTACCTGGGCGGCTTCATGAAGAACGTCATGCGTGTGTTCAGCGTGGTGCTGCTGATCATGGTGGGCACCGTGTTCGCCGTGGGTCCTGCGGGCCTGATCGTCACCCTGTTCAAAAACGGCGGCTCCACCGGCATTGTCACCACCACTCTGTTCTGGCTGATTATCGTCCTGGTGTATTATTTCATCGCCACCTTTATTTCCATTGACAAGATTATCGGCAAGATCTATCCTCTGTTCGGCATTTGCCTGATCATCATGGCCGTCGGCGTGGCCGTGGGCATCTTTGTCAAGCCTGAGTACACCATTCCTGAGATCTGGGATCACTTCGGTTCCATGCATCCCAAGGGAACTCCCGTGTGGAGCTTCATGTTCATCACCGTGGCCTGCGGCGCTATCTCCGGCTTCCACTCCACCCAGAGTCCCCTGATGGCCCGCTGCATGAAGAGCGAGAAGCAGGGCCACTTCGTGTTCTACGGCGCCATGGTTTCCGAGGGCGTCATCGCCCTGGTGTGGGCCGCTGCCGGCTGCGCTCTGTATGAGGTCACCGGCGGCCTGAACACCGGCCTGGCCGAGATTCTGACCAATGGTCAGTCTGCCGCCATTTATGATGTCTGCGTCAAGACCATGGGCAAGGTGGGCGTGGCCCTGGCTATGCTGGGCGTGATTGCCTGCCCCATCACCTCCGGCGACACCGCCTTCCGCAGCGCCCGTCTGGTGCTGTCCGACTGGTTCAAGATTGACCAGAAGAAGTGGAAGAACCGTCTGCTGCTGTGCGTGCCCGTTCTGGGCGTGGGCGCCGTTCTGGGCGTGGGCAATGCCCTGGGCTTCATCGACTACACCGTTATCTGGCGTTACTTCAGCTGGACCAACCAGACTCTGGCCATGATCGTCCTGTGGGCCGCTTCCATGTACCTGTACTATGAGAAGAAGAACTACTGGATCACCGCCGTGCCTGCCACCTTTATGAGCGCCGTTTCCGCCACCTACTTCCTGCTGGGCAACGAGTGCCTGGGCCAGTTCATCAACCACAAGACCGCCGAGGGCGTCACCGTGTACAACACCGCCGTGGCTTACCCCATCGGCATCGCCGTGGCCGTCCTGTTCCTGGGTATCTTCCTGTACACCATCAAGAAGCGCCATACCCAGCCTCACTACGAGACGCTGGGCAAGTAATTCGCCCCTTTTTCACAACTTCGCAAAGCGGCAGGCCCCTCCTGCCGCTTTGCCCCTATGGGAGGAACTGCTATGATCTTTGCACCTGCACGCCTTGGCAGCGTCACGCTGGATAACGAGACCCTGGCGGCGGATAAGAAGGGCTGCCGCCGCTTCGGCCCCTGCGGCGTGGGCGAAAAGGCCCTGTATCTCAACAGCTTTTTCATCGACCGGCACTATTATGTGGCGCTGTCCTCGGTGCGCCGCGTGTTCAAGCGTGTGGCCATGAGCAAGGGCGGCTTCACCGGCAAGGGGGCTTTCGGCTCCATCCCCTACCTGGTGGTGGAGTACGACGGCGGCGAAAAGCAGTGCAATTTCAAGCACGAGGAGGACGTGGACAACCTGCTGGCGCACCTGGCCAGGGTTTGCCCGGATCTGCCGCTGCAAAGCCGCAAGGTGGAGCAGCACATGGCCCAGCAGCGGGCCGAGAACGCCCGCCGCTATCTCAAGGAGCTGACGCCCCAGGCCCAGGCCGAAAGGGAGCGCCTGGAGCAGGCCCGCACCTTCTTAGAGGACCACACCAGCCTGACCCGCCGCCTGTCCCAGGCGGCCAGGGCCAAGCGGGTCAATGACCGTTCCAACCCCAGCTATAAGTGGGTGGCCCTGGCCATCGTCATCGCTGGGCTTATTGCCTTGGTATACGGCGTGGTGTCCATGATCCGGGGCACCAACAGCGTGGGCATCTACTTTGCCTTATTTGGCTTTGCGGCAGTGTTTCTGTTCTCCGGTTCTCATGTGCTGCCCACCGCCCGCAACAACAAGACGGCCCTGTCCCGGGAGTGGGAACAGGCCCAGGCGGATCTGGCGGCGGTGCTGCCCAAGGACTTTCCTCTGCCTGCCCGCTATGCCCACCCGGTGGTGCTGACCCGGATGATCCGCGTTCTGCGGGAGGGCCGGGCCCAGACCGCCGACGAGGCCCTGGACGTGGTGAAGCGGGACCTGAAGGCCCTGACCGCCGATGTCCAGGTGGAGCAGTGGGAGTATGACGAGGTGGTGGCCGTGAAGCCCATGTTCCTGCTGTCGGATTATCAGTGAGGCGTCCCGGCGGGCAATTGTTTCGACGGGCGAAATAAGTTTCCAAAATGAATAAAAAATCCCCTGAAACGCCGACGAAAATGTGGCCTTCGGGGGGTTTTCATTTGTCCAAGGCTATGGTACAATATCCTTTTGTGAATCGAAATCAAGGAGGGGATACCGTCCCATGGAAAAAGAAAACAAGCTGGGTACCATGCCCATTTCCAAACTGATCATTAATATGTCCCTGCCCATTATCATCTCCATGCTGGTGCAGGCCCTGTACAACATCGTGGACAGCGTGTTCGTGTCCCGGGTGTGCGAGCAGGCGCTGACCGCCGTTTCCCTGGCGTTTCCGGCCCAGAACCTGATGATCGGTCTGGCCACCGGCACCGCCGTGGGCGTCAACGCCCTGATGGGCCGGGCCCTGGGAGCCAAGGATCAGGAGCGGGCCAACGCTGTGGCCATCAACGGCGTGTTCCTGGCGGTGGTGGGCTTTGCCATCTGCGCCGTGCTGGCGCTGCTGTTTGCCGGGCCTTTCTTCCGGTCCCAGACCCAGATTGACTACATTGTGGAAAACGGCACGGACTATCTGCTGGTCTGCTGCTGCGGCTCCCTGGGCCTGTTCTGCGAGATCATGTTCGAGCGTCTGCTGCAGGGCACCGGCCGGTCCATCCTGTCCATGTATACCCAGGGTCTGGGCGCCATTGTGAACATCGTGCTGGACCCCGTCTTCATCTTCGTGCTGGACATGGGCGTCACCGGCGCGGCGGTGGCCACCATCATCGGCCAGTTCTGCGGCTGTATCCTGGCGCTGATCTTCAACCTGAAGAAGAACAAGGAAATTCACCTGCAATTCCGGGGCTTCCGGCCCAACTGGCGGCTGGTGGGCAATATCTACGCCATCGGTCTGCCCAGCGTCATCATGGTGGCCATCGGCTCGGTGATGACCTTCTGCATGAATAAGATCCTCATCGCGTACCACTCCGCCAAGGAGACGGCGGCCACGGCCTTCGGCATCTACTTCAAGCTCAACAGCTTCATCTTTATGCCGGTGTTCGGCCTGAACAACGGCGTGGTGCCCATCGTGGCCTATAACTACGGGGCCCAGAACCGGCTGCGGATGGTGGAGACCATCAAGCGCAGCACCATCTACGCCTCCTGCATCATGGTGCTGGGCGTGATCATCTTCTGGGCCATTCCCGGGCCTCTGCTGAAGATCTTCGATGCCACGGACACCATGCTACAGGTGGGCGTCCCTGCCCTGCGGATCATCTCCCTGAGCTTCTGCATGGCTGGCGCCTGCATCGCCCTGGGCAGCTCCTTCCAGGCCCTGGGCAAAGCGGTGTACTCCATGACCACCTCCACCATCCGGCAGCTGGTGTTTCTGGTGCCCATTGCCTATGTCCTGGCCCGCTACGGCCATTCTATCGGCAACGACGATCTGGTCTGGTGGAGCTATCCCCTGGCGGAGATCGCCTCCCTGCTGGTGACCCTAGTGTTCTTCCGGCGGCTGTACCGCACCCTCATCGCCCCGCTGCCCGCCAACGGCGGCGCGCCGGTCCGCGACGACTCCGACGACGACCCCATCGGCGAATAAACGAAACATAAAAGGACGGCTCTGCCCAACCGGCAGAGCCGTCCTCAGCTTGTCAAAAACCCCTGTTTTCAAGAAGCGAAAGCAGGGGGTTTTTGACAGGCTGTTGTCCCAAAAGGTCAAAGATCTTTTGGGACAGATGCTCGTCACTTCCACTGGAAAGTCGCCATGCCATAGACATAGATGAACAGGATGGCCGCCGGGATCACATACCGGAACAGCGGCTTCATCCACGGGCGGACCTTCAGGCCCTGCCCGGCGTTGGCCTCCAGCAGGAAATTGTCCCAGCCCCAGCCGGATTTGCTGCAGCAGAACAGGGCAAGCACCAGGGACCCCAAGGGCAGAATGTTGTTGGATACCAGGAAATCCCACAGGTCCAGCCAGGCGGTGCCCTCCGCAAAGGGCTGGAAGTGCAGCACGCTGTAGCCCAGTGCCGTGGTCAGCGCCACCAGGAAGATGCCCCCGCCGCAGACCAGGCACCCTACCGGGCGGCTCCAGCCGGTGATCTCCCGGACCATGGCCAGTATCTCCTCGCACACCGCCAGCACCGTGGACAGGGCCGCGAACACCATAAACAGGAAGAACAGGGTTCCCCACCAGCGTCCGCCCTCCATGTGGTTGAACACGGTGGCCATGGTGTCAAACAGCAGGCTGGGCCCGGCGTTTACCTCCACGCCATAGGTGAAGCAGGCCGGGAACATGATCAGTCCCGCCACCACCGCCACGAAGGTGTCCAGCACGATGATGTGCACCGACTCCCCCATCAGGGAGCGCTCTTTTCCGATGTAGCTGCCGAAAATGGCCATGGCTCCCATGCCCACGGACAGGGTGAAGAAGGCCTGGTTCATGGCCCCCACCACCACGCTGCCGTTGATCCTGGACAGGTCCGGCACCAGATAGAACCGCAGTCCCTCCGCCGCGCCGGACAGGGTGAAGCTGTGCACCGCCAGCACCAGCATCAGCACCAGAAGCATCATCATCATATATTTGGTGACCCGCTCCAAGCCGCTCTGCAGCCCGAAGCACAGGATACCGAAGGCCAGCACCACCGTCACCGCCAGATAGGTCACGTTGACCCCCGGGTCGGTGATCATGGCGGCAAACCCCAGCTCCCGGCTGTGTCCCGTCAGGAACTGCACGAAATAATACACGATCCAACCGGTGACCACCGTATAAAAAGCCATCAGGGCCACGCTGCCGAAGAAGGAGACATACCCGTGGATATGCCATTTCTGCCCCTTCTTTTCCAGCCGCTGGTACATACGGATGGGGCTTGCCTGAGCGGCCCGGCCCACGCTGAACTCCATGGTCATGATCGGCAGACCCAGGATCACCAGGCACAGGATATACAGCAGCACAAAGCCGCCTCCGCCGTACTGCCCGCACATCCACGGGAATTTCCATACGTTTCCGCAGCCGATGGCGCACCCGGCGGACAGCAGGATGAAGCCCAGCCGGGAGCCCAGTTTTTCGCGTTCCATGATCATTCTCCTTTTGCATAAATATTCGGAATGTGTGTCGCTCCATCATATCAAAGATTCCCTCCGCCGTCAAGGGGATAACCCTTGTGTTCGGAGGCGGCGTGTGGTATACTATGCGCAGAAAAGCGGACATATGGCCGCCTGTGGGGCGGCGTGTCACAAGAAAGGAAGTGCTTTCATGCCCGATCGCATTCAAATTAAGGAAGAAGCCAAGCAGGTGCTGCGGGGGGCCCGGGTGAACCCCTACCTGGTGTCGCTGATCGTTGTGGCGGTTCTGGGCCTGCTGGGTGCGCTGAACTCCTATGTGGGAGCATCCCAGACCGTGGACCAGATGGCAGGCTATGACCCCGACCTGGCGGCGATGATGCCCAATTTCCCGGAGTTTCCGGTGCTGCTGGTGGCCTTTGTGGCGGCGGTGAACTGGCTGGCCCAGGCGATCCTCAGCGCCGGCTGGGCCATCTATCACCTGGGCGTGCGCCAGGGCAGGGAAATGCCCTTTTCCTGCCTGCTGGACGGATTCAACTTCCTGGGGAAGCTGATCCTGCTGAACATCGTCATGAGCATCTTCGTGTTCCTGTGGTCCCTGCTGTTCTATATCCCCGGCATTATCGCCCAGTACCGGTACCGCTTCGCGGTGTATAACCTGTGCGAAAATCCCGACATCGGCATCATGGAGGCCATCAGCATGAGCAAGGCCCAGACAGCGGGCTTCAAGTGAACGCTGTTTGTGCTGGACCTTTCCTTCATCGGGTGGATTCTGCTGTCCGGCCTGACCCTGGGCATTCTGGACATCTGGCTGGCCCCCTACCGGGAGCAGGCCAACGTGGGCTATTTCCAGGAGATCAAGCGGGTGAAGGGCATCGGCTTCCAGTCCGGCCCCGATAACGGCGGCGACGATCCCTTCCGGCCCATCGACCCCTTCGGCCCCAACGAATAAGCAAAAAAATCCTGCGGCCCTGCCGCAGGATTTTTTTGCTTACTTGTAGTAATCCGTTTCGTCGGTGAGGGCCATGGGCAGGCCGTTGTGATACACCGGCAGGGTCTGGAACTTGAAGCGGCTGGTGCGGTGCTTCCGGTCGATCTGGGCCCGGATGGCGGGGTCGCAGACGCCCCGGCGAACGTATTCGTTGACGGCGTGATAGGTGAAGCCCAGGTTGTCCTCGTCGGTGAGGCCGGTGAGGCCGTCGGAGGGGGCCTTCACCAGGAACTTTTCCGGCAGGCCCAGCACCCGGCCCAGGGCGATGACCTCCTCGGTGGTGTACATGCCCAGCGGGGAGAAGGCTCCGGCGGAGTCGCCGTAAATGGTGCAGTAGCCCACCCAGTCCTCGGAGAGGTTGCTGGTGTTGATGACAATGCCGCCGGGCAGCGTCTGGGCCACGGCATACAGGGTGGCCATGCGGATGCGGGAGGGCAGGTTCACGGCGGTCTGGCGGCTGGGGGTCAGGCCCGCCTTCTCCATCTCCTGCAGAACGCCCTGAACGGCGTCGTGGATGTTGATGGTGCAGTGGGGAATCTGCAAGTGCTCCACCAGGGCCTGGGAATAGTCGATGTCCGGCTGGACGCCGTTGGGCATCAGCACGCCGTACACGTTCTCCCGGCCATAGGCGGCCACGGCCAGCGCCGCCACGGTGCTGCTGTCCTTGCCGCCGGAAATGCCGATGACGGCGGTTTTGCCGCCGCACTGGGTCATCTGCTGGTCCATCCACTCCAACAGGCCCGCCAGCTGCTTCTGGGGATTAAATTCCATAGGAATGCGCCTCCTGTCTTTCAATTGGTGTTATTTTACCCCCCAGGGGTCCCGATGGCAAGCATTTTTTCCGTTGATGGCGGCTCCGCCGGGGAAATTTTGATTTCCCGACAGGGTGCGGCCTTTTTTGCTCCCTCCGGCGGATAAAATGGGGGGAAAGGAGGTCGAACGCCATGAAATTGCAGCGAAAAGGTGAGTTTCTATCCACCCGGGTCCAGTACATCCCCCTGGGCCGCATCCGGCCCAATCCCCAGCAGCCCCGCCACAGCTTCGATGAGGAGGGTCTGGCGGAGCTGGCGGCCAGCATCCGCTCCTGCGGGATTCTGCAGCCCCTGACCGTCCGCCGGGCCGGGGAGGGCTATGAGCTGGTGGCCGGGGAGCGGCGGCTGCGGGCTGCACGGATCGCCGGACTGCGGGAGGTGCCGTGCCTGGTGGCCCAGGTAGGGGAGGAGGACTCCGCCCTGCTGGCCCTGATGGAGAATCTCCAGCGCCGGGACCTGGACTGCTGGGAGGAGGCGCAGGCCATCGCCCGGCTGATCTCCCGCTATGGCCTGAGCCAGGAGGAGGCTGCCCGGCGGCTGGGCCGGGCCCAGCCCACCGTGGCCAACAAGCTGCGCCTGCTGCGTCTGCCGGAGGACGTGCGGGCACTGCTGCGGGAAAACGGCCTGACGGAGCGCCACGCCCGGGCCCTGCTGCGGCTCCAGGACCCGGAGGTCCAGCGCCGTGCCGCCGGGGACATAGTGCGCCGGGGGATGAACGTGGCCCAGGCGGAGGCCTATGTGGAAAAGCTCCTGCAATCGGCCCAGGTCACTCCGCCCCGGGGCCGGAGTACCTACATCATCAAGGATGTGCGGCTGTTCCTCAACAGCGTGGACCGGGGGCTGCACCTGATGCGCCAGGCCGGGGTGGACGCCGGATGGGACCGGCAGGACACGGACCGGGAGATCCTGCTGACCATCCGCATTCCCAAGCGCGCCTCAGGAAAAATCGACAGTGTGTCCGGAAGCTGTTGATTGTTACCGGATTGTAACTTTTTTCCGCCGGGGTTGTAGTATACTGTAAGAACGCGCATTGGCGCGGTTATACAGAAACAAGGAGGGGCATCCATGGAACAGACCAACCAGAAGCCCTTACAGAAGGAAAAGAAGCCCCGGTCCCCGGGCCGCACTGCGGGCCTGATTGCCGGCATCGCCGTGGGCGTGCTGGCGGCGGCGTACATAGCCGTCTGCGCGGCGGCCGCCGCCGGAGGGACCACCCTGCGGGGCACCCGGGTGCTGGGGGTGGACGTGGGCGGCCTTACGGCGCAGCAGGTCCGGGACAAATGGCAGCGGGAGGGCGACGCCGCCTGCCGCAAGGAAACCATCGACCTGACCCTGGAGGACCAGGTCATCGGCACGGTGAACCTGACGGAGCTGGGGGTATCCGTAACGCCCCAGGAGGCGGCCCAGGCCGCCTGGAACGCGGCCCACGGCGGCAATTTCTTCGTCAACGGCTATCACCTGATCCGCAGCTGGTTCGGGGACACCCAGGCGCAGGTTCAGTGGGACCTGGACGCCGGGCAGCTGTCCCGGCGGGCGGAGAGCCTCAGCCGGGAGCTGAGCCTTGACCCGGTGGACGGGGCGTACCGCATGGAGGAGGGCAAGGGCGACGGCTTCTACGTCACCAAGGCCGCCGACGGCCGCACCATCGACGGGGATAAGCTGGCCCGGGCCCTGCACCAGGCGGTGACCACCCGGTGCATGGACCCCATCCCCTGCGTCAGCACCATCACCCAGGGCAAGCCCCTGGACCTGGCGGCCCTGGAGCAGGAGATCGGCGGCCAGGGAAAGAACGCCTCCTATGACCGGTCCACCGGCCAGGTGGTGGAGGGGCGCGTAGGCGTCACCTTCGACGTGGCCGGGGCCGAAAAGCTGGTGGGAGACGCCCAGCCCGGCCAGGAGATCGTCATCCCCGCCCAGATCACCTATCCCACCGTCACCAAGGCGGAGCTGGAGAAGGTGCTGTTCCGGGACGTGCTGGGACAGTACACCTCCTATGTCTCCGGCACCAGCGACCGGATTTTCAACGTCCGCAAGGCCGCCGGGAACATCAGCGGCTCCGTGGTCAACAGCGGCGAGAACTTCAGCTATAACAATGCCGTGGGCCCCACCACCAAGGAGGCTGGATTCAAGATCGGCACCGCCTATGTGGGCGGCAAGGCCGTGCCCTCCTATGGCGGCGGCGTGTGCCAGGTGTCGTCCACCCTGTACTATTCGGCCCTGCTGGCCAACCTGAAGATCGTGTCCCGGGCCTGCCATATGTACGCTCAGGACTATGTCCCCTCCGGGTGCGACGCCACGGTGTTCTGGCCGTATCTGGACTTTGTGCTGCAGAACAACACGGACTATCCCATCAAGATCGTCACCTATTGGTACAACAACAACGTCACGGTGAAGATCTTCGGCACCAAAACCGACAGCAGTTTCGTGAAGATCACCAGCAAAACCGTGTCCACCACCCCCTGGAAGACCATCTATAAAGAGGTGGACAGCCTGGCCCCCGGCGTGGAGCGTGTGACTCAGTATCCCATCACTGGGTTCACCGTGCAGACCTGGCGGAATGTGTACGACGGCAACGGAAATCTGATCTCCAGCAGTTTCGAGGCGGAGAGCAATTATGACAGCCGGGACAAGATCGTGGAGGTGGGCAAGCAGAAGCCCCAGCCGGAGCCCAAGCCCGATCCCACGCCCACGCCGGAGCCTGAACCCACCCCGGACCCGGAGCCTGAACCCGAACCCGATCCCGATCCCGCCCCGGACCCGGCAGAACCCGGAACATAAGCATAAAAAATCAGGGCCTTTTCAGGGCCCTGATTTTTTATGCTTATCAAAAAGGGCCTTGCCCTTTTTGAGACTCGCCGTCCACCAGGGAGCGGAAAAACGCCTCCCGGGCGGGATGCTGATAGGTGCGGCTGATGGGGATGCAGCCGCCGCTTTCCATGACAAAGGCTCCGTCCCTGATGCACCGGACCCGGGACAGGTTCACCCAATAGCTCTGGTGGCAGCGGATGAAGCCCCGGCTCTCCTCCAGCAGCTGGGCGGGGGTCCGCTGGGTCATGAAGTCTCCCCGGGTGGTGACCACCCGGGTTTTCCGCAGCACCCGCTCGGCATACAGCACCTCTGACACCGGCACCCGGTACGATGCGCCGTCCCGCTCCAGCAGCAGGTCGGCGCGGACGGCTCCCAGGGCGTTCATGGCCCGCCGCAGGGCGGGACCCAGCCGCTGGGCCATCTGGGATTTCAGGATAAAATAAACGTGCTCCACGTCATACACCGACGTGGCATAGTCCAGAAAGCTGCTGACGAAAATCACCTGGCAGCGGGGCAGCTTCTCGTGCAGGCGCTGGGCCAGCTCGATGCCGCTGCTGTCGGGCATACAGATATCCAGCAGGGCGATGTGGGGCCGGTAGCCCCCGCCGGTAACGGCGTCCATCAGCTCCCCCGGGGCGGAAAACGTGCGGATGTCGCAGGCGGCAGCCTCCGGCGTCTCCCGGGCGCAGCGCAAGGTATTCTGCATATGCAGGGTGTCATCGTCGCAGATGGCAAGACGGAACATCAGGCTTCCTCCGTTTCTCCTTGATTTTCCGGCAGCTGCAGGGCAATGGACACGGTGAACTGTCTGTCCCGGACCTCCTGGGTGCAGGAGCCGTGGTACCGCCCGGCCAGGTCCGTCAGAATGTGCAGGCCGATGCCCCGCTCCAGCTGGGGAATGCGGCGCTTCTTTCGGGTGTCATCCGCCGGGGCGGGGTTGCTCTCCGTCACCACCAGATAGTCCTTCCGCAGCCCGGCCTCCAGCCGGATAAACGGCGAGGCCACCTGGCTGCAGGCCTCCACGGCGTTGTCCATCAGGTTGCCGAACAGGATCACCAGATCCACGTTGGCAATGGGCAGCCTCCGGGGCAGCACCACCGATGCCTCCACCGGGATCCCGGCCTGCCGGGCCTCCCGGATGCGGCTGAACAGGAAGGCGTCCACCAGCGGATTTTCGCACTGGCCCAGCTGGGAGCTGTGCTCCTGCTGGCGCATCAGTTCCCCGGCGTAGGCCGTGGCCTCCTGGTGGCGGTCGCTTTCCAGCAGCAGCTGGATGGTGTGCATATGGTGGGCGATGTCGTGGCGGATGCGGCGGTTGTCCTCGTACTGATCCACCAGGGCGGAATAGTGCTTCAGCTGGTCATCCAGCTGGGCATTCAGCAGGCGGTTGGCGGTCTCCAGCTCCGCCTTCCGGGCGGTCTGCCCGATCAGGCAGAACAGCGCCACGTCGGACACGGCAAACAGCAGGATCAGAACGGACATTCTCGGCCAGTTGGTGGCCTTCGGAAACTGGGCATACAGCCGGAACATGGTGATCAGGCAGACGCTCTGCAGCAGGGGAAAAATCGTGAAGATCAGCCATTGGGTCAGGCTCAGCGGGCGGCTGTTCCGGGAGAGGGCCCGGGTGGCCAGGGCCAGGACTCCGGTATACACCGACACCGTCAGCAGGGCCAGGGGCTCCGCCGCCGCAGTGTGCCAATAGTCGGCTTCCCCGTTCAGGCCAAACAGCATCGGGAAAATCATCGACAGCATCATCTCCATCATCAGGAGCGTTGCCTCCGGCAGCAGGGCCACAAAGACCGTCAGGGGAATCGGGCTGCGGTACAGCGTCAGCCCCAGGATCAGAAACAGCAGCGGAACGGAGATCAGCCGCAGCAGCGACAGCCGGGCCAGCCCATAGTTGATCCCCAGCACCGCCGCCGGGACCACCACCACACAGATCAGCATGGTTATCCGGAAGCTGAATCGGGGCGTCAGATTTTTCCACAGAAAAATCACCCAGACTGCCAGCAGGCAGATGTTATAGATCATGGAAGCCGTCGTGCTCAAAAATATCCCCCCTATAAAAACGACTATACATTGTAGCATACGCCGCCGATAATTGCAAGAACTGGAAATTTATGGTAAATAATGTCGAGTTCTGCGCATTTTGCGGCGAGTTATGCAAATTCCATGAAATGGGAAGAATCCTGGGTTATAATAGCATAAAAACGCGGCGCCGTCACGGCGCGGGAGAGTCGCGCCGCCAAGAAGAAGGAGAGAAAATCCATGACAAGCAAGCTGACCATTCTGTCCATTGACCCCGAAGCCGCCGGCAGGGACGTCCGGCATCTGCAGGAGACCGTTCTCCTGCTGGAGCAGCTGCGGCAGCTGCTGGAGAACATCGGAAGCCGCGATCTGGCGGACCGAGCCGCTCATGCGGCCGGGGCGCTGCAGGAGGCCGTCCGGCGCATCCGGGAGAGTGCCCGGAAATATGAGAACGTTGAGCTGGAGCCGGAACTTACCCGCCCCGGGGAGGGTTCCGGCGCCGTCTGGCTGGCTGCGGCGGCGGCAAAGCTGCTGGCCCAGGTGCCCACCCATGAGGAATGGGCCTGCCGGGAGCGGACCGCCATCGACCGGCACATTGCCGACGGCAGACGCCTGGTCCGTGGGCTGACGGAGCGGCTGGGCAGCCTTCCCGGCTCCCGGTGAGGGACCTGCCGCCTCTTTTTATCCGGAGTATATACAAAATCCGCAAAAAATCAGGGCCTGGAAAAGACCCTGATTTTTTTGCGGGTTTCAGTTCCACACGATGTCAAAGGCGGCGGTGAAGCCGCAGGAGGCGTCGTGGGAAATCAGCATGCCGGTGCTGCGATCCACCACATAGCCATAGCAGGTGAAGGTGACGGAAGTGCGGGCGTCCTCCGTCTCAAACACAAAGCCCTGGTCCCAGCGGTCGTTGACCAGCGCCGCCATATCCTGGGCAGAGGCGTCCTGGCTGGCCAGCATGGCCAATAGAAGCGGCTGGATAAAGGCAGTGTCGGCATAGACGAGGTCCGGGGCGGAGGACGGGTCCCCGCTGCCCTGGGTGGTATAGGAGCACCGGAACCTCACGGCGGTCAGGTATCCGTTGGCGTCTGTCTCATATTTCAGGCGGCTTGGAAAGGCGTTTTCCAGGGTGGCCGCATATCCCCGGAACGAATCCCGCACCCATGCGCCATTGGAGTGTAGCCGCAGAGGGGAGTCCGTGGCCTGGGCCATCTGGTTGAAGTTTTCCGCAAACTCCGCCACCGTCAGCCGCCCGCTGTTAGCAGGTATCAGAAGAATGTTGCTGCCGCCGATTATGGCCAGGATTACCAGCCCCCAGGCTGCGGGAAGCAGCGCCCACCGCCACCAGGGAATGTCCCGGCTCTGGCACAGGAGCTCTCCCTCCCAGGGCATTTCCAGGCCGTCCCGGCAGTCCAGATAGCTTCTGCGCAGCCGCCACAGCCGCAGAACGGGAATGTACAGGGCGATCCCGTATACCACGGCCATGGCCGTGTAGGCGTAGGCCTGGCCCCAGGTGGGGCGGCGGCCGTCCGGCTGTTCCACCGTCAGCCCCAGCAGCAGCTTGCCCGGCGTGACGCCCCACAGGTGCAGCAGCACCGGCTCCACCCCCAGCATCAGCAGCAGGCTTCCCACATAGGTCAGCAGGGAGAACCCCGGGGTCTGGGGCGCGATCCGCCCCAGCATCAGCGCCAGGGCCACGCTGGACGAGCACAGAAGCATATCCAGCCCCCGGGCCAGAAACCGCCGCCAGGGGCACGGCTCCTGACAGTCCGACCGGACTGCGGCAGGGGCCGCCTGCGGCGGCGTGTACAGAAGCCGCCAGTATTTCTCCGCGTCCAGGGTGTCATAGCAGGCGTGGTCGGCCTGCATGGCCCGGCACACGGACTGATCCGCCCGGGCCTGCTCCTCCCGGCGGCGCAGGGCCGCCAGCCGCTGGGACAGGGCCTCGGACAGGGACAGCTTCCCGGCCTGCATGGCCCGGATCTCCTCAATGGGCACGTCCAGCCGCCGCAGCAGGCGGATCCGCAGCAGGGTCTCCAGGTCATCGGGGCTGTAGTCCCGATAGCCGTTTTTCCGCCGGGCCGGATGCACCAGCCCCTCCTGTTCATAGTATCGGATGTTGGCCCGGGACAGCCCGGTGCGCTGCTCTACGTCCTTGATATGCATGGCGTTGCCCTCCTTTTATCCGCAGTATAAGGGGTAAAGGGACTTGACAGTCAAGTGTTTTTTTCAGGAAATTTCCAGAACCACCGGGCAGTGGTCGCTGCCGTACACCTCCGTGCGGATGGCGGCGCCCGTCACCCGGGGCAGCAGACGCCGGGACACAATGAAATAGTCGATGCGCCACCCCACGTTCTTCTCCCGGGCGTGGAAGCGGTAGCTCCACCAGGAATAGGTGATCTCCTCCGGGTGCAGGGTCCGGAAGGTGTCGGCAAAGCCCGAGGCCAGCAGGGCGGTCATCTTCTCCCGCTCCTGGTCGGTGAAGCCTGGGTTCATTCGGTTGGTCTTGGGGTTTTTCAGGTCCATCTCCTGGTGGGCCACGTTCAGGTCACCGCAGTATACCACGGGCTTTGTCCGGTCCAGCTCCATCAGATAGGCCCGCAGGTCATCCTCCCACTGCATCCGGTAATCCAGCCGCTTCAGCCCGTCCTGGCTGTTGGGGGTATAGCAGCACACCAGATAGAAATCCGGGTATTCCGCGGTGATGACCCGGCCCTCGTGGCGGTGGATGTCATCGCCGAAGCCGAATACCACCGAAAGCGGCTCCTCCTTGGTCAGCACCGCCGTGCCGGAATAGCCCTTCTTCTCGGCGGAGTAGAAATACCGGTGATAGCCCTCCAGCTCAAACACCGCCTGCTCCGGCTGCAGCTTGGTCTCCTGCAGGCACACAATGTCCGGGTCCTCCTGCTTCACATATTCCAGAAAGCCCTTGGTCAGGCATGACCGCAGGCCGTTGACGTTCCAGCTTACCAGCTTCATGGGGCGCTCTCCCTTCGTTTTTTCTGTATCATACCACAAACCGGCCCATAATCCAAGAAAATCATTGACAAACCCCATGTTCGGGGATAATATAATGGGTAATCGGCGTGGATGGGAAGAGTACCCGGTTCAGCCTCCGTCACAAGAGAGTCCGGCAAGGTGAAAGCGGACACGGGGGACCCGGCGAACATGGCCCCGGAGCCGTCCGGCCCAGCGCGGGCGCGTTAAGCCGGACCGGGTGTGCCCGTTACAGCGCGGGGACGTGTCGGCGTCCCATGAGGCCGCCTCCTGGGGGAGCGCGGCGAAGCAAGGTGGTACCGCGGTGCGCTGCATCGCCCTTGGCAGTCAGCCGGGGGCGTTTTTTGTTTGCCCGGCCGCCGCAAAAACGCCAAAATTTTAAGCCGCTCTTCCATTCGGAGCGGCGGAAAAGGAGATAGATCCCCATGGAAAAGCAGAAATTCTATATCACCACACCTATTTACTACCCCTCGGACAAGCTACACATCGGCCACACCTACTGCACCGTGGCCACCGATGCCATGGCCCGCTATAAGCGGCTCACCGGCTGCGACGTGCTGTTTCTGACGGGCACCGATGAGCACGGCCAGAAGATCGAGGACAAGGCCAAGGCCGCCGGAAAGACCCCCAAGGAGTTCCTGGACAACATCGTGGAGGGTCCCCAGGGCATCCTGGACCTGTGGAAGCTGATGAACATCTCCAACGACCGCTTCATCCGCACCACCGACGACTATCACTGCCAGTCCATCCAGAAGATCTTCCGTAAGATGTACGAAAAGGGCGACATCTACAAGGGCACCTATAAGGGCAAGTACTGCAAGCCCTGCGAGAGCTTCTGGACCGAGAGCCAGCTGGTGGACGGCAAGTGCCCCGACTGCGGCCGGGAGGTCATGGACGCCGAGGAGGAGGCCTATTTCTTCCGCCTGAGCAAGTACGCCGACCGAGTCCGCCACCTGCTGGAGGACACCGACTTCCTGCAGCCCCGCTCCCGGGTCAACGAGATGGTCAACAACTTCATCAAGCCCGGCCTGGAGGACCTGTGCGTCAGCCGCACCAGCTTCTCCTGGGGCATCCCCGTGGACTTTGACCCGGGCCATGTGGTATACGTCTGGGTGGACGCTCTGTTCAACTACACCACCGCCCTGGGCTTTATGAACGACCGGTATCACGATTACGACAAGTATTGGCCCGCCGACGTCCACTTTGTGGGCAAGGAGATCGTCCGCTTCCACTCCATCATCTGGCCCGCCATGCTCATGAGCATGGATATGCCCCTGCCCAAGCACGTGTACGGCCACGGCTGGCTGGTGATGGACGGCGGCAAGATGTCCAAGTCCAAGGGCAACGTGGTGGACCCCTATGTCCTGGCGGAGAAGTTCGGCGTGGACGCCCTGCGCTTCTTCCTGCTGCGGACCTTCCCCTTCGGCTCCGACGGTAATTTCTCCAACGAGTTGCTGATCCAGACCATCAACATGGATCTGGCCAACGACCTGGGCAACCTGGTCAGCCGCACCACCGCCATGGTGGAGAAATACTTCGGCGGCACCCTGCCCACCGAGCGGGAAAGCAGCGACGCCGACGACGATCTGAAGCAGATGGCCTCCACCCTGCGGGACCGCTATGAGACGGAGATGGAGCACTTCCAGTTCCAGAACGCCCTGGAGCAGGTGTTCAAGACCATCCAGCGGGCCAACAAGTATATCGACGAAAACGCCCCCTGGACCCTGGCCAAGGACCCCGCCAACCGGGCCCGCCTGGCCACGGTTATGTATAACCTGCTGGAAACCATCCGCATCTGCGCCGTGCTGCTGACTCCCTTCATTCCCGACAGCGCCGAAAAGATCTTTGACCAGATCGGTGCCTGCCCGTGCTGCCGCACCTGGGAAAAGGCCAACGTGTGGGGTAGCCTGCGCCCGGACGTTACCGTCCACAAGGGCGAGGCCCTGTTCCCCCGCGTCGACGCCGAGAAGGCCCTGGCCGAGCTCAACGCCATCCAGGAGGCCCAGCGCAAGGCGGCCCTGCCCGCCCTGGAGCTGGAGCCCTATACCCAGGAGCAGGTAGACTTCGACACCTTCTGCAAGTCCGATTTCCGGGCCGTGAAGATCAAGAACTGCGAGGCCGTGAAAAAGAGCGACAAGCTACTGAAGTTCACCCTGGACGACGGCAGCGGCACGGACCGCACCATTCTCTCTGGCATCCATCACTATTATGAGCCGGAGCAGCTCATCGGAAAGACCGCCGTGGCGGTTCTGAATCTGCCGCCCCGGAAGATGATGGGCATCCCCAGCTGCGGTATGCTGATCTCCGCCGTCCACAAGGAAAAGGGCGAGGAGAAGCTGCACCTGCTGCTGCTGGACGACTCCATCCCCGCCGGCGCCAAGCTCTGCTGACAACCGCATAAGCGCAAAAAATCCCGGTGCTTCGGCACCGGGATTTTTTCAGGGCTCCATATTGCGGATCTCCTCCAGCAGGGCGTCCAGGCTGTCGCGATCCAGGGTCCGGGACTTTTCCTCCGGCTCCTCCGGGGCTTCCTCCGGCGTTTGGGGAGTGGGTTCCGGTTCCGGCACAGGCTCCGGTTCGGCCGGGACTTCCTCGCTTACCGGGGCCTCCGGCTCCTCAGCCGGGACTTCCTCCTCCGGCGGCGTGACAGCCTCCGGGGCGGGGGCTTCCTCCGCCGGGACGCTTTCCGGCACGATCACCGGGGGAACCGGCCTCTCCTCCGAAGCGGCGGGGGCTTCCTCCGGCTCCGGCACAGGTTCCGGCACAGACTCCGGCGTTTCCGGTACAGATTCCGGCTCCTCCGGGGACTGGGCCGGCTCCATCTGAGCCAGGCGGTCCGGCAGACGGCGGCGGCTGCGGGCGATGCCCACGGCCCGGCCCATGAAGAACAGCAGCACCAGCAGGATCACCAGCCCGGCGGCCAGAATGGCGTACATGGGGAGCCAGCGGTTCAGGGGCAGGTCCACCGGGGCGCACAGGGCTGTCCACAGGGCCCGGAAGGGGCCGGGCTGGGTCTGCGGCTCCTCGGGAGCGGGCTCCTCCGGTTCCGGCTGACCGATCTGGGGCAGAGTTCCGGCAAAGGCCGGCATCCGCACCACATGGACCGTATAGTCCCGGGTAGCGCCGTCCTCGGCGGTGCAGGTGACGGTCAGCAGGTTGTCGCCCTCTTTCAGGGACGCATCGGGCTGGGTAACGCCCAGGGCTTTGCTGTCCTTGGCAGTGGCGGAAAGGGAGATTTTGGAGGTCTCATAGGGGACGTACACGGCGTATTCCGTGATTTCCGGGGAAAAGGCCGGGGACAGCTGCCCCATGGAGGGGGTCAGCTCCGACAGGGACGCGTCGCTGCTGAGGGTCACGTTGGGGTCCGGCTGGCGGGTGACGGAGATGGTATACCGGCGGGTGGCCCCGTTGGCTGCGGTAACCGTCAGCACCACCGTGTTGACGCCCACGGACAGCTGGTTGCCGCTGACGGATACATTGGCCCCGCCGTCGGCGGCCCGGTAATCCAGGGGCAGCCGGGACACGTCATAGGGCACGGTGACGCTGTATTCCGTGGTTCCGGCGGAGAAGGCCGGAGACAGGGCATAGTCCCCGCAGGACAGGCCCGCCAGATTGGCGTTGCCGGAGGGGGGCGCGGCCACGCTGGCCGCCCAGGACGCGTCGTTCAGGGACTGGTCGCTGTTGCCGTCGGTGGCCACAATGTCGGTGATGGTGGCGCTGACCCGGGTCCCGGCGGCCACGCCGGACTTCACCTGGAAGGTGACGGCCAGCACAGCGGCGCTGCCGGTGATGGGATTGGACAGGGACTGGTCATAGGCCAGCAGGTTGCCGCCGCTCATATCCACGGACCAGCTGGAGCCCACCAGCTGGCGGGTGCCGGTAAGGGTCAGGGCGCTGCTGTCATAGTGAAGCACGGCGGTGATGCCCTGGATGTTGGAGCCGCTGACGGTGAAGGTTACGGTGACGCTGTCACCGGCCCGGACGCTGCCGGAGCCGGAGAAGCTGGCCCCGGCGGCCTCCGCCGTTACCGGAGCCAGGCCCCACAGCAGCAGCGCCGCCAGCAGGCCCGCCAGGACGGATGAAATTCTCTTTCTCATGGGTCAAGCCCTCCTGCTCAGTTGGGTTGGATGGTGCCCCGGCCCAGCAGATACGCCTGCAGCCGGATCATGTCGGTGATGGTGACCTGGCCGTCGCCGTTCAGGTCCGCCGCCTGAAGGGCAGCGCCGGTGAGGGTGTTTTTGCCCAGCAGATGGGCCTGCAGCCGGACCATATCGGTGATGGTGACCCGGCCGTCGCCGCTGAGGTCGCCGGTGACCACGGTGGTCAGGGTCTGGAGGGTCTGGCCGTCCCGGGCATAGGTGACGGTCATGCCGGTGCCCACAGGGCCCTCGCCCTGGACCGGCAGGGTGATGTAGTCGCTGGGGGACAGGCCCGCCAGCAGCTGCCGGGCGGTGGTGCCCACGGGGATGGCTCGCAGATAGCCGTCGGCGATGCGGTAGGCCCCGGTGGTGATCTCCTGGGGATAGCTCTCCACCGCCTTGGCCTCAAACTGGGCGGTGAAGGTGACGTTGCCGGAGATGGTCATGCCGCTGGTGTAGCCCTGCCAGCCGGTGAAGGTGTAGGTATACTGGCTGTCGGCGGGGCGGACCGGGGTTCCGGCGGGCCTGGGGATGGCCTGCCCGGCGGCCAGCTTCCCCTGGGCATACACGGAGCCGTCGTAGTTCAGGAACTGATAGGTATACTGCCCCTGATAGTGGGCATAGAGGGTGATGTTGCTGGCCCCGGTGGTGCTGTTGGCGGTGATCTGCTGGCCGCCCTCCGGCTGGGTGAACCAGCCCACAAAGGCGCAGCCCTCCTTCACCGGGGTGGGCAGGGTTCCGTATTTCTGACCGGCGGAGACCAGGCGGGTGCTCTCGGAGCAGGCGCCGCCGCAGGGATCGAAGGACACCACATAGGAGCCGTCGGTGACATAGAACCGGGATTCCAGGCGATAGTTGTCCCCGGCGGTGTTCTCCGCCGCGATGACCAGGGTATAGCCTCCCACTCCCAGCCGGGAGAAGGCCACGGCGTCGTCCAGCCGGGACAGGTCATAGCTCTTGGCATTGGGGGAGGCGGTGGCGGGAGTGATGGCGTTGGTGCCGTTGGAGCGGAGGATGGACACCGTCACCCTCCGGATGTTATAGGAGTTGCGCAGGGTGCCCCGGAAGGGGAAGCCCGTCTGCCCCACCGTCAGGGTGGAGTTCACCGTGGGATAGGACGCGCCGTCCAGGGTCCAGCCGGCCCCGGCCAGGGCCAGCTGCCATTGCAGGGCGGTTTCCGACAGCACCAGGCGGCCGCCGGCGGCGTTGGAGGACACGGACAGATAGGTGCCGGTGCCCCGGTTCTGCAGGGAGAAGCCGCTGTTATACACGGCGGCCTTCCACAGCTGGCCCTTGTCCGTGGACGCCTTGGCCAGGGTGACGCCGTTTTTACCGGCGGTAAGCCGCAGGCCGTTTTCCTGGCAGGTGATGGTATAGTAGCCGCTGGCGTGATAGTCCAGGCGGAACTGCTGATTTTTGCCGCCGGTGACGGCGTTCAGGGTCAGGCCCGAGGAGCCGGGGGTGGCCGTCAGGCTGCTGTTGGCGGAGGAGCGCAGCTGATACACGCCCTCGCCCACCGTTGCGTCCTTGAAGCCGTAGTCCGCCAGCATCACCTGGGCCTTGGCGGGCTCATTGATCCGCAGGCGGGCATATACGCCCAGCTGCACGTCGCCGGAGTTGCCGTCGTAATACTTCAGCACCTTGCCGGTGACGCCGTATTTGTCGGCAGTGGGGCCGGTCATCACGCCCCGGGAGTCGGACTGGGGCTCCCGCACGGCGCCGCTTTCGTTATAGATGGCCTCGATGAGCTGGGCCTCCGGCTGGTTGGCAAAGCCCCCCAGTGCGTCAAAGGCCCGCATAATAACGCCCGTAGCGCCGCCCCGGCCGTCGCTGCTGGAAAAGCCGGAGGCCGCGCCCACGCCGTGCTGCACCGCCCGGGACCAGAACACGTTGCGCAGGGCGATGCTGTAGTTATCCATGTCGAACCCCGGCACGGCGGACTCGATGGACCGGACGATGGGGTCATAGTAGCTGCGGCGGACATAGTTGCGCTGCACCCGCATAAAGCCGTCGCTGTCCTCGTTGGCCAGGGCCCGCCAGGTGGCGTCGAAGCTGGAGCCATAGCCCCCGTCGGCCTCATAGGCGGCGGCCAGCCGGTTGCCGATGGAGCGGTAATATGTATCGGAGGAGGACTGGCACCACCGGAAGAAGGCCCGGGGAATGTCGCTGCGGCTGGAGAACTGATACGCGCCGTAGGACTTGCCGCCTGCGTCGCCCGCTCCGGAGGAGATGACCCCCGGGCCGCTGGCCTCGAACCGCTGGCTCAGGGTCCCCAGCAACTGCTCCTCCTGGTCGTCGGCGGCGGTGGCCGATGTAAACACCGGCAGGATCACCGGAAGGGCCGCCAGCAGCAGCGCCAGGCACAGCAATATACTCGTTCCTCTACGCATGGTTTTCATCGTATCACCCCGTCGCAAGATGTGTTGTAATAACAGAGACTGCTAAAAAAGCCTCGCAGAGTTTGCCGCCCGCAGGCGGCAAAGCAAATACAATCCATTTTCGCCCGGGGCGTGTACCTGGGCGAAAATTCTTCTCAGTCTGCAAGTGTGGAATTTGTTCGCTTTCAGCGAACAAATTATGCGCGCGGCAGACTGCAAGCCTTTTGTCCAAAAAGGCCAAGGTCCTTTTTGGACAAGATAAATAACAGACACTGTGTCGTATTCAGTAATAGTATAGCACCGTTTGTATGGGGTGTCCACCGTAAAGCGTCAATTTTTCCAACAAATTAGCAGATGCCCCGCCGGAAAATTTCCGGAGTATGAAAAAGCACGGATGCAGGATAATAGACGATGTTTCGCTTTGCTTTGTTCCAAAAAAACATTTGAAATTATCCCGGCGGCGGGGTATAATGGGATCACAACGTGTGGCGTTTCTGCGTAAATCCGGTTGCAGAAACACCGCGCGATTTTTTTGCGCCAAAATCCCCTGAGCCGGGGATTTTGCAGGAAGGAAAGTGATATTTTATGGAACGCTCCAACGATTTTCTGGGAACGGAGCACGTAGGGCGGCTCATGGGCCGCTACGCCGTTCCCTGCGTGATCTCCCTGCTGGTGGGGGCCCTGTACAACATCGTGGACCAGATCTTCATTGCCAACGCCGACTATCTGGGGTCCTACGGCAACGCCGCCAACACGGTGGTGTTCCCCCTGACGGTGGTGGCCCTGGCCATCGCCGTGATGGTGGGGGACGGCTGCTGCGCCTTTGTCAGCATGGCCCTGGGCCGCAGTGACCGCCAGCGGGCCTGCCGCAGTGTGGGCAACGCCGTGGTGCTGACCGTAGCCGCCAGCCTGGTGCTGACGGCGGTGTATCTGATCTTCGCCGACGGCATCATCGCCATGTTCGGCGGCACCGTCAACCAGGAGACTTTCGGCTGTTCTCAGGAGTATTTCTTCTACATCACCCTGGGCATCCCGTTTTATATGTTCGGCCAGGCCATGAACCCGGTGATCCGGGCCGACGGCAGCCCCCGCTTCGCCATGATCTCCACCCTGGCCGGGGCGGTGCTGAACATCATCCTGGACCCTATTTTCATCTTCGGCTGCAAGTGGGGCATGATGGGCGCGGCGGTGGCCACGGTGATTGGCCAGGTGGCAACGGCGCTTCTTGCGGTGTGGTATCTGCTTCATATGAAGGTCATCGGCCCCAGCCGCCGGGACTTCGCCCTGCAGGGGCAGGTCTGCGGCCGGATGCTGTCTTTGGGCATCACCAGTTTCCTCTCCCAGATCAGCCTGGTGGCGGCCATGGCGGCCATCAACAACATGCTGCGTAAATACGGGGCCCTGGACCCGGTGTTCGGCCAGGAGCAGTATGCCCAGATCCCCATGGCGGTGGTGGGCATCGTCATGAAATTCTTCCAGATCGTCATCTCCGCCGTGGTGGGCATGGCGGCGGGCTGCATCCCCATCGTGGGCTATAACATGGGTGCGGAGAAAAAGCACCGGGTGCGGGCACTGTTTACCCGTCTGCTGACAGCGGAGGCTCTGGTGGGCCTGGTGGCCCTGGTGCTGGCGGAGGGCTTCCCCCGTCAGCTGATCGCCATCTTCGGCGCCGCCAACGAAAGCGTCTACTACACGGACTTCGCCGTCCGGGCCTTCCGGGTGTACCTGTGCATGACGGTGCTGGCCTGTGTGAACAAGGCGTGCTTCATCTTCCTGCAGGCGGTGGGCAAGGCCCTGGCCTCCACCATGCTGTCAATGTTCCGGGAGGTGATGTTCGGCGTGGGCTTTGCCCTGCTGCTGCCGGTATTCCTGGGGCTGGACGGGGTGCTGTGGTCCATGCCCGTGTCGGACGTGCTGACTTTCGTCATCTCCGCCGTGATCATCGTGAAAACCTATCGGGACCTGGAAGCCCCGGCGTCCCGGACATAACAAAAACCAGGCAGGGCCGAAGGGCGACTCCTCATAAGGACATCTTGAAAACACCAGATTAAACCGATTGAGAGAATCTCTTGGTGTCGACCAAACGGGAATAGCCATCAACCATTTCATCGTGGTTGGTGGCTATTCCTGTTTAAAGGTATATTCATGTTGAAATCCGAACCGGAATCTTTGTAAAATTCCCTACCGCTCTTTAACCAGAAACAATGGGTAACCGCATGCCTAACCGGGAGAGCAGTTCGTTGGTAATCGTCCCACAGCATGCAGCCAGTTCCTCTGCCCGAATCACCTGACCGCCATCCCGGCCGATAATAGTCACTGTATCGTCAGGAGCGACCTCCGAAAGATCGCTGACGTCCACCAGCAACTGGTCCATGCACATCCGCCCCACCATAGGACAACGCCGGCCCTGAATCAGCACCTGGCCGCCCCGCTGAGGCAGATCCCGGGGCAGACCGTCCGCGTAGCCGATGGTGACCACCGCCAGTTTGGTTTCTTGCTCTGCCTGAAAGACCCGCCCGTACCCGGCGCTCTCTCCGGCTTGCACAGTGCGGATACTGGCCACTCTGGCCCGGAGAGACAGAACCGGCCGCAGGTCAAGGCTTCGCTGAACAGGCGAATCATCGCTTCGAACTCCATAGAGTGCGATTCCAGCCCGGACATAGTCACAGGGCTGAGCTGGGAGGTTCCAAAGTCCATAGCTGGACTGGATATGAACTTTGCCGGGATCATATCCGGCAGTTCGGAGCCAGGCCACCGTATCATAGAACAAGGTCAGCTGCTCCTGGGTGTAGGCAACATCTTCGGCTTCCAGGCTGTCCGAGACGTATAGATGAGAAAAGACACCGTCCACTACCAGGTTTGGAAGCCGGAATGCCTCCAGGATCTCCTTCCGGTTTTCCGCCAGGATGCCCAGCCGGTGCATCCCCGTGTCCAGGGCCAGATGGACATGGACACGCCGCCCTCTGGCTGCCAAGGCCCGCCCGTGGTCAATACCCGCCACCGTCTGGGTCAGATGCCATCGTGTCAAGAGCGGAGCTTCCTCCGGGGAGGTATAACCTAAGATCAAGATCGTCCCCCGGATGCCCGCCTTTCGCAGAGCAATCCCCTCGGCCAGGCAGGCCACGGCAAAGGCCCGGACGCCCGCTCGCTGTAAGGTGCGGGCGGTCACTGCCCCGCCGTGACCGTAGGCCTCCGCCTTTACCACCGCCATCAGCTCTGTCCCCGGGGCCAATGTGTTCCGCAGCACCTGGGCGTTGTGCCCAAGGGCCGCCAGATCCACCTCCCGCCAGGCCCGAGCGGTGGGGCTGGGCTTCTTTTGAAGCCTCAGCAGGCAAGGGGCGGAGAGCAGCGCACTGAGCGCCAGCACCACAATAAAATGGAGAACACTGTTTTCAATGAGCATTTCTCCCAGTCCCAGTAGCTTTGCCGCTCCCCGGACCAGTACGATGCAGAGGGGATGGAGCACATACATGGCTGTGGAAAATTCCCGGACTTTCCTGGACTCGCCCTTGTTTCCGCCCAGCAGCAGAGAAAAAAGGCATACTATGCACAGGGGGAGGGCGAGGTACATGCTGTCGTGGCGCTGGACATCCATGCGATGGAGCCACAGCCCCTCGGCGCTCATGGCTGCCAGAGAGAGGAAGAAGCCCGCCAGAGACAGCTTTTGGTTCCACCGCCTTCCGGCGGCCCCAAGCAGAAGGAACAGTGGCGCGAAGAACAGGCCATTGCGGGTATAGCCGCACAGTGTAAAAATGCCGTCGTAAAGGGTCCGAAGCAGCGGGATCTGGGAAACCAGTCCATAGTAACTGTCCCCGCCCAGACCGATGAGATAGAGTAGCGCCGCCACAGGCAGAGCCACCCGCAGGCCCAGCCGGCTGAGCCACCGGGCGATGACGATGCCCAGAATGGTCGCCGGGAAATACCACAGGTGGTAGAAGGTGCCGTCCACCAGCAGTTTCCGCAAAACATCCGCCGGACCGGTGAAGCTGCCGGCATAGAGATTCACTGGCAGATACAAAAGGATGCAGACGCCGTAGAGCAGGCAGAGCTTTTTCAGCTGCCGCCCCACACCAGCCCAGTGATTCCGGCTCAGAAAGTACCCAGTGGTCATCAGAAAGAATGGGACTGCCACCCGGGCCAGTACCCGGGTAAGCCAGAAATCAGCCATGGCAGACACATCCGCCAGGGGCGAGGTGTGGTTCATCACCACCAGCAGGACTGCCGCCAGACGAAAGAGGTCCAAAGTCGGGACGGTTTTCTTAGCCGTTCTCATGGGTACCCCCCCACCATGTCAGGATAAATCCCTCCACATTGTCGCCGGATATCTGGCAGCAGCCCTCCGGCACTTCCACCTCTGTGACGGCTCCGGCGGCGGGCACATAGAACACCTGGGCCATGCGGCCGTTTTCCAGAGCGACGCTCCGGGGACCCTGCCGCAAAAAGTCCCGGTACTCCTCCAGACACAGCCCGTTGGTTTCCATCAGCTGGGCGTGGGGCGCCCCCACATAGCGGAAGTGCCACGGCTCAGCCGAGATCCCGGTGACTTCCTCCTTGCCCCGCTGGTAGCGTTCGATAAAGCCGTACCGGGCCGCCAGACGCCTAAATCTTCCGCAGACGCCGTCATAGGGAAAGGCAGGCCGGATGAAGTCGATGTATCCGGCAGCCTTTCCCAGGTCGATGGCGAGGCCGGTCTGATGCTCACTGCATCCTGGAAGGGCCACATACTGGCGGGTAAATGTCTCCCCATGCTCCGCCATGGAGTCGTCCCAGATCCGCTGCTGTTCCTGCTGGCTCCGCCAGCCGGACACCGGCACGATCTCCCGCTGTCCCCCCGCCTTTTGGATACAGGCAGACAGTAGCTGCCGTGCCCGGCTTTCAAGAAGAATGTCGGGGTGGTGCGGGTCCACCGAGGTCAGCGCAGATCGCTCTTTTTCATGCAGGGGATGCGCCCGGTTGACCAGGACCAGCGGCCCCTGAAAAATCTGCTCCCGGGGAATCGACACGGTTCTCATCCCGCCACCCCCAACTCGATCAGGCGGGTCACCAGCTCCCCAAAGGAAATGCCGATGCCCTGCATCATGCTGGGGTAGCGGCTGTGGGCGGTGAAGCCGGGGATGGTGTTGACCTCATTGAAGACGATCTCCCCATCCGGGGTGAGGAACAGATCCACCCGGGCGAATACCCGGCAGTCCAGGGCACGGTAAATGGTTTTTGCCGCTGCCTGGATCTCTGCCGCCTTCTCCGGCGGGATGCGGGCGGGACAGTGGATGGCGGAGGTCTTTAAGGTGTACTTCTCCTCATAGTTGAAAAAGCCCTCCGACAGCGCAATCTCGTCCACCAGACCCACGGTCAGTTCCTCGTTGCCCATGACCGCGCAGCCCACCTCAAAGCCGGGGATCGTCTCCTCCAGGATCACGGCGCTATCGTGGCGGAATGCCTCCTCCATGGCGGCGGGCAGCTCTTCCGGCCCGGAGACTTTGGTGATACCGAAGGAGGAACCGGCCCGGACCGGCTTGACAAACACCGGGTATCCCAGTTCCTCCGCTGCCTGGGCGATCCGGCTGAAATCATCGCTGGAATGAAAGACGTGGCTCCGGGGGACCCGGATGCCGGCCAGGGCCGCCAGCTGGTGGGCCCGGTCCTTGTCCATGCACAAGGCGCTGGACAATGTCCCGCAGCCGATGACCGGGACCCCGGCCAGTTCAAAGAGTCCCTGTACCGTACCGTCCTCGCCGTTCTTGCCGTGGAGGACTGGGAATACCGCGTCAAAGAGGAGACGGCGGCCGGAGCCGTCCAGCAGTAGTAAAGCGTGGGCCTCCCGTTCCACCAGCGGGGTGCAGGGGATACAGTCTGCCGCCTGCTGCCAAGTACCGTCCTCCAGCCGGGAGAGGTCGCCGGTATAGCAGAGCCACTGCCCCTCCCGTGTGATGCCCACAGCCAAAGGAGTATAGCGGGCGGGGTCCATGTGGGACAGCACCGCATAGGCGGAATGGAGAGAAACTTTGTACTCCGTGGAGCATCCGCCGAAGAGAACGAGAATGGTTTTCATGGGATAAGACCTCCTAATCAAAATAATGCGCCTGGTTCTGATACTGAAATGGTACCAGAACCAGGCGTTTCATACTTGTCTATCTACCAACGGATGCCTTGCAAGTTTTCTGCGAAATTCTTGTGATTTTCTTACGGCGCTTCTGAATGGTCTGACGGAAGACAGATGGTGAAGGTGATCCGATCCTCGGTGCTGTCCGCCCGAATGGTCCCGCCGTGGAGCTCCACGATCTCCTTGGCGATGGCTAAGCCAAGGCCCGCACCACCTGTCCGGGTGGCGCGGGAGCTGTCCAGACGGAAGAACTGTTCAAAGATCCGGTCCAATTTCTCCTGGGGGATGTTCTTTCCCGCATTGGAGAAGGTGAGTACGATTTTCCCGGCCTCTATCCGTCCGGCAATTTCCACCGTGCTGTCCGGCAGGCTATAATAAGACGCGTTGCGCAGGAGATTATCAAAGACCCTTGCCAGCTTATCCGGGTCACAGGAATAGTGCAGCTTGGGCGGCAGATCCAGGCTGCATGACAGCCCCGATTCTGCGAAAATGGGGCGGAATTCGCTGGCGACCTGCTCCAGCATCCGCGTCAGGTCCACGCTCTGCCGCTCCAGCTCCAGGCGAGAGAGGTTGAAGCGGGTGATGTCGAAGAACTCGTTGATGAGGTCCTCCAGCCGCTCCGCCTTCTCCAGGGCGATGCCGGTGTACCTGGCCCGGATCTCCGGGGAGATCTGAGGCTCATCCCGCAGGAGGGTCAGGTAGCCGATGACGCTGGTCAGGGGCGTTTTCAGGTCGTGGGCCAGATAGACGATTAGGTCGTTTTTCCGCTGTTCTGCCTCCCGGGCTGCCCGGGCGTCCCGGAGAGCCTGCTCCCGGGCCAGATTCAGCTGGATGGAGATGTCCTCCAGGGAATCCGGCAGCTGGATGGGCTCCTCACTGGGGCGGGATAATTGCTCTGCCGCATTGGCCACCACGTCCAGCTGCTTGATGGGCTTGGAGATAAAATAGAAGCTGATGACCACCCAGCCCGCCAGCACTGTGACGATGCAGACCAGAACGATGTAGTCTCGAACCCAATTCAGGAAGTCGTAGAGCGGCGAGGGCTGCCAGGTGATGCTGGCGCAGATGATGAAGCCCAGGAATGCCAAGGCCATCACTGCGACCACCCAAGCCATGAGGACCAGCAGGTAGCCGCCCCAGATGCGCAAAGATCTCCGGCGGCTGCGGGTATTTCCTTTCTTACTCAATGGTGTACCCCACCCCCCAAACGGTCTTGATGAATTTGGGCTTTCGGCTGGGCTCGTGCATCTTTTCCCGTAGCCGGGCGATGTGACTCATGACGGTGTTGTTGCTGTCCATAAACGCCTCGCCCCAAACATGTTCAAACAGTTCCTCGCTGGACACCACATTCCCCCGGTGCTCACATAGATACCAGAGAATGGAGAATTCCAAGGGCGTCAGGGCCATTTCCTCGCCGAACAGGACGCACTTGTGAGTGGCCTTGGAGATCTGAAGGCCTCGAAAGTCGTATTCGGTGACCTCCTGGACTGTCCCCTCCCTGGGGTTGTACCGGGTGTAGCGGCGCAGCTGAGTCTTGACCCGGGCCACCAGTTCCAGAGGATTGAAGGGCTTGGTGATGTAGTCGTCCGCTCCCAAGGTCAGCCCCATGATCTTGTCCATATCCTCCACCTTTGCGGTGAGCATGATGATGGGGAACAGGTGGTCCTCCCGGATGCGCTGGCAGAGGGTAAAGCCGTCCATGTCCGGCAGCATCACATCCAGCACCGCCAGATTCAAGCGTGTCGTCCGCACACAAGCCAGGGCGTCGGAGGCATTATAGAATTTGTGGATGGTGAAGCCTTCGTTTTTCAGATAGACCTCCACCAGATCTGCGATCGCAGTCTCGTCATCGACGACTAAAATATGTGTAGCCATAGTTGCCGGCCTTTCGTGTTTTTCTGCATTATAGCACGGAACGTATAAAAAAGCGAGTATGACTCTTGATTTTTCCTAAACATGTCCTAAAGGGGACTGTTGCGGTCTCCTGTCTGCGCAAAATTCTCACCAGACTGTATCGAAACTACGATCTTCCAGACTCCTGATTTCGTAGGGTCGAAGTCGTGAAGCTGCGCCGCAGTGCTCTGTCATCCTTCGCTGGCAGGATCGGTCTGCGTATCATACGATGAACATTCCTCCAGATCTGCAGCCTGCTACCCGGATAGGCTTTTTTCAGCTTTGTGACAGCACGCTCCTTTGCCTTTTCCACGGCGGACTCCTTCATCATGTGGTACATGCCGATTTCCTTCAACGAAGTTTTTTCAAATCCGAATACGCCGTAGAATTTTCCGAGGATGTCCCTGTCCTTCTTCGGGAGAGCATCAAATAGTTCCTGCAGCAGCTCAATGCAGACTTTTCGATACACGACCTGCTCCGCAGAAACAGAGAGATTCCCAGGCATCAGCCGCTCAAAGGGATCACCGTCATAGCTCCCAGGGATAAGATCATTGACACCAACAAAATGGGTGTTGTAACGGATGTGCTTGACAGCCTGTTCCAGAAGGACATCCGTTTTCTCCGCGATCTCTTCGATGCTGAACTGACCTGAATTCCTGCAAATGGCTGGACTGGCTTCCGGACTTCGACCTGATCGTAGTGGCCAAATGGATCGTACTGGTACTGCTCATCGTGGCGGCACTGCTGGGGATGATGGATGACATGAGCAACGGCGACATCGCCGTCATCATCACAAAGGATCTTTCCCGCCTTGGAAGAAACCAACTGCACACCGGTCTTTATATCGAGGAGATATTCCCTTCCAATGATGTGCGCTACATCGCTGTCAACGACAATGTTGACACCAAGTATGAAAACAGCAACGAGCTGATGCCTTTCAAGAATTTGCTCAATGAGTGGCACGTGCGGGACTGCAGCCGCAAGGTGCGGAATGTAGTGAACGCCAAGGCACAGCGGGGAATCCGGGTGGGGACACGAGCTCCTTACGGCTACCGCAAGGGTGCAACCAAGGACTCTCCTCTGTTGGTGGATGAGGAGGCGGCGGCTGTCGTCAAACGCATCTTCGCCATGTGCGCCGGCGGAATGGGACCAGCCCAGATTGCAAAGCAGCTCAAGAAAGAATGCATCTACAGTCCATCCATGTACGCCTATACGAAATTCGGCACATCCCATTCCGGGCTGAATGCAGAGCGGCCCTACAACTGGACTGGCGACATGGTGGCGGATATGCTTCAGAACATGGTCTACCTTGGGCACACGGTCAACCTTCGCTACAGCACCAAGTCCTACAAGGACAAAAAACGATGTGAACGCCCCAAATCAGAGTGGCTTATCTTTGAGAATACTCATGAAGAGCTGGTGGATCAGGAAACCTGGGATATCGTACAGGAGGTGCGATCTCATAAGCGCCGCCGCACGAATATGGATGAGCAGAATATGTTCTCTGGATTGGTGTATTGTGCGGACTGCGGTAAGCCCATGGTATTGCACCGGGCGCACACCATGAAGCCGGAACAGAATCATTTCACCTGCCGCACCTACAAGAAGGACGGGGCAGAAGTGTGTAGCGCTCACTATATCCGGGAAGTGGCACTGAAGGAAATCGTGCTGGAAACAATCCGCAGAGCCACAGAGTTTGCCAGGAGCGACCCGGAGCGGTTCGCCGCATATATTCAGCAAAAGCAATCTACTGAGGTGGCAAAGGAGATCCGGGGGGTGGAACGGGAATTGTCCACGATGCGGAAACGGGATGGCGAACTGGATGTAGTGTTCAAGCGGATGTATGAGGACAGCGCCTTGGGACGGGTGAGCAATGAGCAGTTCCGTTTGCTGTCTGAGGCATACTCCAAGGAGAAAGCGCAGCTGGCTGAAGCCATCCCTGCCACGGAGGAGCGCCTGGAGAAACTACGCAGTAGCATGGCCAACGCCAAGAACTTCATCGCCAAGGCCAGAAAGTTCACCGACATGACGGAACTGACCCCGGAACTGCTCCGCACCTTTGTGGCGAAAATCATCGTGTATGAGAAAGAGGTCAAATACTCCAAGCACGCACCGCAGAAGATCCACATCTGTTTTCGGGACTTCAACCTCAACGAGACAGACGATATGCTTCTATGCGGAGAGACAACAGAAAAGGCAGACAGTACAATTGCACTGCCTGCCTAATCCGAGGACACGCTTCAAGGTACCCCTATCAGGAGTAGCGGAACCCCCGCCTGGTTTTTGTTACGTTGATTATTTCTTCTTCTGGCGGGACTCGATCTTCTTTCCCGCCCACTGGGCCAGCTTCAGGCAGGCGGCGGTGGCCGCCGTCAGCAGTGCGCCGCCCAGGGCCAGCTGCTTTTTCATGTTCATGGCCGGATCAATACGCCAGCTTCTCGGTCAGATACGCCTTCAGCTCGCTGATGGGGATGCGCACCTGCTCCATGGTGTCCCGCTCCCGGACGGTGACGCAGTGGTCGCCGGGGTTCTCGCCGTCGCCCACGGTGTCAAAGTCCACGGTGATGCAGAAGGGGGTGCCGATCTCGTCCTCCCGGCGATAGCGCTTGCCGATGGAGCCGGTCTCGTCAAAGTCCAGCATAAAGTCCTTGCACAGGTCGTTATAGATCTCCATGGCCGGCTCCGACAGCTTCTTGCTCAGGGGCAGGATGGCCGCCTTATAGGGGGCCAGAGCCGGGTGCAGGTGCAGCACCACCCGGACGTCGTCCTTGCCGTTCTTGTCCTGGCCCACCACTTCCTCGTCATAGGCGTCGCACAGCACCGCCAGGACGCTGCGCTCCACGCCCAGGGACGGCTCCACCACATAGGGGATGTACCGCTGGTTGGTTTCGGGGTCGAAATAGGTCAGGTCCTTGCCGGAGGTGTTCTGGTGCTGGGTCAGGTCATAGTCGGTGCGGTCCGCCACGCCCCACAGCTCGCCCCAGCCGAAGGGGAACAGGAACTCAAAGTCCGTGGTGGCCTTGGAATAGAAGCACAGCTCCTCCGGGTCATGATCCCGCAGCCGCAGATTCTCGTCCTTCAGGCCGATGGAAAGCAGCCAGTTGTGGCAGAAGGTCCGCCAATACCGGAACCACTCCAGGTCGGTGCCGGGCTTGCAGAAGAACTCCAGCTCCATCTGCTCAAACTCCCGGACCCGGAAGATGAAGTTGCCCGGGGTGATCTCGTTGCGGAAGGACTTGCCGATCTGGCACACGCCGAAGGGCAGCTTGCGGCGGGTGGTGCGCTGGGTGTTGACGAAGTTGGTGAAGATGCCCTGGGCGGTCTCGGGACGGAGATACACGGTGTTCTTGGCGTCCTCGGTGACTCCCTGGAAGGTCTTGAACATCAGGTTGAACTGGCGGATATCGGTGAAATTATGCTTGCCGCAGGAGGGGCAGGGGATGTTGTGCTCCTCGATGAAATCCTTCATCTCCTGCTGGGTGAAGGCGTCGATGGGCTTGGGCAGCTCCACGCTCGCCTGCTGGCACCAGTCCTCGATGAGCTTGTCGGCCCGGAAGCGCTCCTTGCACTCCCGGCAGTCCATCAGGGGATCGGAGAAGCCGGACAGGTGGCCGCTGGCCACCCAGGTCTGGGGATTCATGAGGATGGCGGCGTCCTGGCCCACGTTATAGGGGTTCTCCTGGACGAACTTCTTCCACCAGGCCCGTTTCACGTTGTTTTTCAGCTCCACGCCCAGAGGACCGTAGTCCCAGGTGTTGGCCAGGCCGCCGTAGATCTCGGAGCCTGCGAAGATGAAGCCCCGGTTTTTGCACAGGGCCACGATCTTGTCCATGGTCTTTTCCGTGTTTTTCATGTGTCAAATCTCCTTTATGTGATGTTTTTGGATGCAAAATAAAAGCCGCCCTGAGCCATAACAGCTCAGGGCGAACGAAATAACGTCCGTGGTTCCACCTGAATTTGGATACATCCACACTCTTGCGCCTGTAACGGGGCCTCCGGCGGGCATTTCCTCCCGCGGCTCCGGGCTGCCGCACCCATCATCGCCTGTAACAGGTTGAGAATAGCATGTTTTTCCCCGGGAGTCAAGGGAAATTTGCGGCCTATTCCAGGGACATGACGTACACCTGGCAGGGGTTTCCTTCGTCCCACAGGGTGGGGAACACCTCAAACTCCCGGAAGCCCAGGGCCAGATAAAATCGGTTGGTCCGGTCGTACTCCTCATATTTCCCCATCTGCACGGTTTTCACCTGCATAAAGGCGTACCCGGCCCCGGAGGCGGCCTCCCTGGCCTGCCGGAACAGCAGGCGGCCTATGCCCTGGCGGTGATACTCCTTCCGAATGCCCATGACGTACAGCTCCACGGTGGCATTTCCCGTTTCCTTCAGATACAGAAAACCCACCGGCCTGTTCCGGTCATAGGCGCAGAAGAATATCCTGCCTGCGCTTTCCCGGATATACTCCTCCCGGGCCTCCGGAATGCCGAACCACTCCGGCAGCGCCTCCAGAATCAGGCGCGTTACGGCCTGTTTTTCCGCCGCATCGGTAAGCTGTCTGATCTCCATAATTCCCCTCCGTCACATGGGAGACGTGACCCACAGGTATCCCGGCACGGCTGTGCTGACGGCCATAACGGCCAGCACTCCGCCGCCCAGGGCCTTGCGCCCGGACCGGAAGGTGATGACCATAAGGCCGGTCAGGGCCAGACAGGCAAGCAGTAAAATAAAGGTAAATCCCATAACGACCTCCTTAAAAACACTGGAATACCCTGTATTCTATCACAGAACCGGATCATCCACAAGCCGCCGCATGAAAATTTGCGGCTTATTCCGCCGGGTCCGCAGTTTCTATGTATAGCTCCTCCGCATCCTCCAGCGCGCGGCGAAGAACGCTTGCATAGGGGATAGCCAGGGAATCTGCTCCAAGGGGTCGATCACATCGTCCACAGCTCCGCACAACAGGGCATACATTTTCTGATAGTCCGCCATTTCGCACCTCCAAATCGTCTACGCATAGCCTATAGCAGCACGTGTAGCCTATTTTGGCAAGCCCTTTCGGATATGCTATAGGAAAAAGTCCGGGAGGTGCAGCATGAAAACCAATGAGGCGGTCCGGGACCGCATTCTTCGTCTTTGCCAGGAGCATGACATGACCATCAACCGGCTGGCCACGGTCAGCGCACTGCCGCCGTCCAGCATCAAGAACATCCTGTATGGGAAAAGCCGGAACCCGAAGCTGCTGACCATCAAGCTCATCTGCGACGGCCTGGGGATCACCCTGGGGCAGTTTTTCACCGCCCCGGAGTTTGACAACCTGGAGCAGGAGCTGGAATAAAATAAAAAGAATGTCCCCGACGGCCCGCGTCAACCCCGGCGGGTTCGGGCGGACAGGGGCGTCCGCCCCTGTGGCTTGGCTCTCCCTTTGGGAGAGCTGTCGGCGCAGCCGACTGAGAGGGGAAAACGGATTCCCACGTCGGCCCTGCGGGCCTCCTCGGAATGACATATCAAGGAGATCGCCGGTCAAAGGCGGGGCACATGGGCCCACGCCCCTACGGAACGTCTGTCGATAGAACGCCTGTAGGGCAGGGCCCATGTGCCCTGCCGCAGAGGAACGGGAGTTTTTTCGCCAAAGCGCCCGTAGGGCCCGCTGCCCTCAGCGGGCCGCGTCCCCGGAAATAAAAAAGGACGTCCGGCGGGACGTCCTTTGGTTTGGTTTCATCAACCGATCTGATTCAGCTTCAGAGTCAGAGCGCTCTTCTTGTGGGCTGCATTGTTCTTGTGCATCAGACCCTTGGCAGCGGCCTTGTCGATGGACTTCACTGCGACCTTGTAAGCGCCCTCGGCCTCGGTGCGATTGCCTTCCACGGCAGCAGCCTCGAACTTCTTGATAGCAGTCTTCAGCGCAGACTTGTTGGCCTTGTTGCGAGCGTTACGAACCTCGGCGATCAGCACGCGCTTCTTAGCAGACTTGATATTCGGCAAACCAAACACCTCCCCGGCGATAAATTTTCGTGCACGGGCACCTAAATACCCAGGCAGGATAGTATTTTACCAGCTTTGTCCGAAAATTGCAAGCACTTTTTGAAATTTCTCTGCACTTTTTCACATATTTTCTCTCCCCTCGGGGGAAACTGGGCCATAGCCACAAGATTTAGTAGCATCAGGGGGGCGATGACCATAGATATGAGCACGACGCGGACGGACCTGGCCCTGGAGTCGGTTCAGGCCGCCTGTTCCGGGGCGGAAACGGGGACCATTTCCGGGGTGCGCAGCCGGGAGCGGACCCGGGAGGGCTATGCCGTCACGGACATCCGGGTGGAGGATGAGGACGGGGCCCAGGCCCTGGGCAAGCCCGTGGGGCGGTACGTCACCGTGGACCTGGGGCCGTATTTCCGCCGGGAGGCGGACTATTTCGACCGGGGGGTCCGGTGCCTGGCCGGGGAGCTGGCGGCGCTGCTGCCGGAGGGTCCGGTGCTGGCGGCGGGCCTGGGGAACCGGGCCATGACCTGCGACGCCGTTGGCCCGGCGTCCATAGACAACCTGCTGGTGACCCGGCACATGATCCGGGCCATGCCCCGGCAGTTTGCGGACTTCCGGCCGGTGGCGGCGGTGTGTCCCGGGGTGCTGGCCCGGACGGGGCTGGAGGCCCTGGAGCTGGTGCGGGGAGCCGTGGAGCGGGTGCGCCCGGCGGCGGTGATCGCCGTGGACGCCCTGGCCGCCCGGGACAGCGCCCGCCTGTGCGCCACGGTGCAGCTGTCAGATACCGGGCTGGTGCCCGGCTCCGGCGTGGGCAACCGCCGCAGCGCCCTGGACCGGGGCACCCTGGGGGTGCCGGTGATCGCCGTGGGCATCCCCACGGTGGTGGACGCCGCCCCCCGGGCGGGGCTGTTCCTGACCCCCCGGGATATCGACCAGCGGATCCGGGAGCTGGGCCGCCTGCTGGGTTACGGCATCACCCTGGCCCTGCAGCCGTCCCTGACGGCGGCGGACGTCACCGCTCTGCTGGGGTAGGGGAGACCCGGTCCTTGCAAAATCCGGCGGAATGTGGCATGATAGGGGAAAACCATCAGAGGAGGATGCCCCATGGACACCGAGAAGCTGTATGACCGGGACGCATTTTTGAAGGAGTTCGACGCCGTCGTCACCGACTGCCGGCCCGGCAGGGGGGACACATACCTGGTGACCCTGGACCGCACGGCCTTTTACCCGGAGGGCGGAGGCCAGCCGGCGGACCACGGCGATCTGGGCGGCGCGGCGGTGCTGGACGTCCAGGAGCGGGACGGCCTGGTGCTCCACACCTGCGACCAGCCCCTGACCGTGGGGGTCTCCGTCCACGGCGCCATCGACTGGCCCCGCCGCTTTGACCATATGCAGCAGCACTCCGGCGAGCACATCGTCAGCGGTATGCTGTGCGCCGCCTTTTCCTGCGACAACGTGGGCTTCCACATGGGGACGGACGTGGTCACCATCGACTATAACGCCCCCATGACCTGGGAGCAGGTGCTGGAGGTGGAGGCCCGGGCCAACCGCTACATCTGGGAAAATCACCCCTTCCGGGCCTATTATCCCGCCCCGGAGGAGCTGGCTGCCATCCCCTACCGCAGCAAAAAGGCCCTGGAGGGGCCGGTGCGGATCACGGAGTTCCCCGGGGCCGACTGCTGCGCCTGCTGCGGCACCCATGTGGCCGCCAGCGGCCAGGTGGGACTGGTGAAGTTCCTGTCCTGCCAGAAGCTCCGGGAGGGCGTGCGGCTGGAGCTGCTGTGCGGCGGCCGGGCCATGGACTACCTGTCCCGGGCCTGGGACCAGAGCCGCCTGATCGGCCAGGCCCTGTCAGTGAAGCCGCTGGCAGCCTTCCCGGCGGTGCAGCGGCTGGAGGGGCAGCTGCGGGAGAGCCGGGAGCGCTGCGCCGCCCTGGAGGAGCAGTCGTTCCGGCAGCTGGCGGAGCGCTATCAGAACGCCGGGAACGTGCTGCTGGTGCAGCCGGACCTGGAGCCGGACAGCGTCCGGCGGCTGTGCGACGCCGTCAGCGGCACCTGCGGCGGCCGGTGCGCCGTTTTCTCCGGCAGCGACGGCAGCTATCGCTGGGCCGTGATCCACCCGGGGCAGGACCTGCGTCCCCTGATCCGGGACATGAACCAGGCCCTCCATGGCCGGGGCGGCGGCCGGGACGGCTTCGCCCAGGGCAGCGCCGCCTGCACCGCAGACGAAATTCACGCCTTCTTCAGGGAACGGCCCTGAGCATAACAAAAACCGGCTCCGACGCCATGCGCCGGAGCCGGTTTTTTGGTTCGTCTCAGAAGGCCCAGGTGCCGTTCCGGAACAGGGGAACGGTTTTCCCGTCCTGGCATACGCCGTCGATGGACAGGTCCGCCGAGCCGATCATGAAGTCCTCGTGGACCATGGAGTCGTTGACGCCCATGGCCCGGCACTCCTCCAGGGTCTTGCTCTGGAAGTCCCGGATGGTGTCGGCAAAGCCCATGCCCAGGGCCAGGTGGCAGCAGGCGTTCTCGTCAAACAGCGTGTTGTAGAACAGCAGGCCGGACTGGTTGATGGGGGAGTCGAAGGGCACCAGGGCGCACTCGCCCAGATAGCAGCTGCCCTGGTCCATGGTGATGAGCTTGGTCAGCAGGTCGTTGTTGACCTTGGCGTTCCACTCCACGGCCTTGCCCTCGTGGAAGCGGATCCAGAACTCGTCGATGAGCTGGCCCTGATAGCTCAGGGGCTTGGTGGAATAGACGATGCCCTCGGCCTGGCCCTTCATGGGGGAGGTGAAGCACTCCTCGGTGGGGATGTTGGGGTTGAAGAAGATCCCCTGCAGGCTGGTTTCGCCGCCGCCGCAGAACTGCCCCTCCGGGATCAGCCCCACGGTCAGGTCCGTGCCGTTGGCGCTCTTATACTTCAGCTGCCGCAGGTGCAGGCTGTTGAGATACTGGCACCGGTCGTGAAGGTCCTGGTTGTGGGCGTCCCAGGCGGCCACGGGGTCCTCATCCACCCGGCTGGTGGACAGGATGGCCTCCCACAGCTTCTCCATAGCCTGGCTGGTGCGCAGGCCCGGGAACAGCTTCCTGGCCCAGGCTGCGCCGGGCACGGCGGCGATGCACCACTGATACTTGTTCTCGATCTGGTCCCGGTATTTGCGGATGGTGGGATAGAGCCGCTGCTGGGACTTGGCCATCTTCTCCTGGTTGATGCCGTTGAGACCGTCGGGGTCCTCCGACAGCAGATAGATGCGGCAGGGGATGGTGTCCACATAGTGCTGCCAGCGGGCCTCCTCATAGTTGTCCAGCTTAGACAGGGTGGTCAGGGTGCGATAGCGGTAGTGCAGCTTTTGCAGGGGCTGATAGCTCCAGTCCACCACCACCTTCTTGGCCTTGCGCTTGTAGCACTCCTCCACCAGCATCTTCACAAACTCCGGCTGGTCCAGGTCGGCGGCGATGAACACCTCCTGGCCGGGCTGCACATTGACGCCGGTCTGGGCGATGAGCTGGGCATATTTACGTAAGACGGTCTTTTTCATGGCTGTGATTCCCCCTGTAGTACAAAATAATGGAAGTATTATACCACCGGCGGACAGACTTGAAAAGAGCTTTTTGTGAAAATCCACATTCTCCATTGCAATCCCTGTAAAGATGCCGTATAATAGCTTCATCTGACGAAAGAGGAGGGCAACGCAATGCGCCCTGATGGAACCCGCGTAAAGGATCTGCCGCCGCTGGTGGCGGCCATCCCCTATATCATGCCCAAGCGCTACGACGCCTGGAACTCCGTCACCGAGAACATCGACGAGGAGGTCATCAAGGACTTTATCCGCACCCACCGCCGGGCCGGAGTCCGGCTGAACCATATGAGCGTCATCATCTCCGCCTATTACAAGGCGGTGCTGCGCAATCCAAAGCTCAATTATTTCGTGATGAACGGCCGCATCTATCGCCGCAACCACTTCTGCGTGTCCTTCGTGATCCTGAAAAAGCAGGCCGACGGGGTGGTCAACGAGACCACGCTGAAGGTGTATCTGGACGAGAACGACACGGTGTTCACCGTGAACCAGAAAATCAAGGACGCCATCGACGCCAACAAGGCGGAGCACCAGTCCAACAGCACCGACAAGTTCGCCAAGTTCATGTTCTCCGTGCCGGGTCTGCCGAAATTTGTGGTGTGGCTGGCCTATCACCTGGATAAGCACGGTCTGCTGCCCCGGAAGATCATCGAGCTGTCCCCCTTCCACACCAGCATGTTCATCACGAATCTGGCCTCCATCAAGACCAGCTATATCCACCACCACTGCTATGAATTCGGCACCACCAGCGTGTTCGTGTGCATGGGCAAGCCTGTGCCCAACTACATGTCCGGCGACCTGACCAAGAAAATGATGCCCATCGGCGTGGTGATGGACGAGCGCATCTGCACCGGGTATGAGTACGCCGCCTTCTGCAACGACTTCCGCCGGTATATGCGCCTGCCCCGGATGCTGGAGTACCCCTTCTGCCAGGAGGAGCCCGCCAAGGAACCGTCCCCGGAGATCGCCGCCGTGTGAAAAGTATATAGAAAAGCATATAACAAAACGGCTCTGCCCACCGGCAGAGCCGTTTTGTCCAGCCTTGGTTCTCCCTCTGGGAGAGCTGTCACCGAAGGCGACTGAGAGGGCCTGTAGGGGCGAGGGCTCTGTGTACAGCCCACATAGTATACAAAATGTTTGGGGACATAGTATACACATTGCCCAAAGGGCCGGCGGCGGGGCCCATGTGCCCCGCCGCCGGTCATCGGAAATCCCTCGATACACCGCTACAGGGGCGCGGGCTCTGCCCCGCCCGAACCTGCTGGGGTTGACGCGGGCCGCTGAGGACGTCAGCCCCTACAAACGGCCACCGAAAATCCTCCCGTTTCCTGTAGGGCGGGGCCCATGTCTGCCCACCGTCGTGCCAGCCGACTCTCGGCCGCTGACGCGTCCGACAGCCGGGGCACTTCCTCGAAATCGCCTCGCTTCATCCGCCGCAGGCGGCGCTTCGGCGATTTCCCCCGCCTGCATTTCATACCAAAACCTGTTAAAAAGCTTGAAAAGCTTTTTATAGCACCGAAGGTGCGTCAGGTTTTGTATGAGACGTCACAGCGTGTTTTCCCACGCTGTGCGTGCGCACAGCGCACGGGATTCTTGATTAAATTTTTTAATCAAGAATCAGTATCAGTTCAGCATATCGGCGTTGGTGTCGAACAGCTGGCGGATGCGTCGGCGCAGGGGCCGGTGGGCCGGGTCCGTCAGCTCCGGGTCACGCTCCATCAGCTGCCGGGCCGCCGTCTGGGCCTCGTCCAGCAGCCGCATGTCGCAGCTGAGGTCGGCGATCTTCATGGCCGGCAGACCGTGCTGCCGCTGGCCGAAGAAATCTCCCGGCCCCCGCAGCCGCAGGTCCTCCTGGGAGATGCGAAAGCCGTCGTTGGTCTGGGTCATCACCTTCAGCCGGGCCCGGGTCTCCTCATTCTGGCTGTCCGACAGCAGGATGCAGTAGCTTTTGGCCTTGCCCCGGCCCACCCGGCCCCGCAGCTGGTGCAGCTGGGACAGGCCGAACCGGTCGGCGTTTTCCACCACCATGCAGGTGGCGTTGGGCACGTCCACCCCCACCTCCACCACGGTGGTGGACACCAGAATGTCGCTTTCCCCGGCGGCAAAGGCCGCCATGACCTTCTCCTTCTCCCTGGGCTTCATCTTCCCGTGCAGCACCGCCACCCGCAGGTCCGGAAACACCTGCTCCTGCAGCTGTCTGGCGTAGGCCGTCACGGCCTTGCGCTCGTCGGGGATCTGGTCCGCCTCCCCCACCAGGGGGCACACGATGAAGATCTGCTGTCCCGCTGCCGCCAGCTTCCGGATAAAGGCCTGCACCCGGGGGCGATAGCTCTCCCCCAGGGCGAAGGTGTCCACCTTCTGCCGTCCGGGAGGCAGCTCGTCGATCACCGACACGTCCAGGTCGCCGTAGATCACCAGGGCCAGGGTCCGGGGGATGGGCGTGGCGGACAGCACCAGCATATGGGGGTCCTCCGCCTTCTGGGACAGGGCCGCCCGCTGGTTCACGCCGAACCGGTGCTGCTCGTCCGTCACCACCAGGCCCAGCTTCCGGTACTGCACGTCCTCCGTCAGCAGGGCGTGGGTGCCGATGCACAGGTCGATGGACCCGTCCGCCAGCCCCGCCAGAATCTCCCGCCGCTCCTTGGCCCGGGTGGACCCGGTCAGCAGGGCGCACCGGATGGAAAACCGGGCCAGCAGCGGCGCCAGCCCCTGATAGTGCTGCCGGGCCAGAATCTCTGTGGGGGCCATCAGGGCCGTCTGCCACCCGTTTTCCACGGCGAACCAGATGCACGCCGCCGCCACCATGGTCTTGCCGCTGCCCACGTCCCCCTGGCACAGGCGGTTCATGGGCTTGCCGGACACCATGTCCTCCACGGCGTCGGCAATGGCCCGGCGCTGTGCCCCGGTCAGGGCAAAGGGCAGCCGCCGGTAAAAGGGCTCCATGCTCATCTGCCGGCAGACCGGGCCTGCCACGTCCCGCCGCCGCTGCCGCAGCAGCTGCAGACCGCAGGTCAGCAGGAACAGCTCCTCGAACACCAGCCGCCGCCGGGCCACCTCCAGAGCCTCCGGCGAGGCGGGAAAGTGGATGTTCTCATATGCATAGTTTACATAACACAGCTTGTGGGCCTGCCGCACCTCATCCGGCAGCACGTCCGGCAGCAGCTCCCGGCAGGCGTCCAGCCCCTGGCGGGCGGCCCGGGCCATCAGCCCCTGGGTGACTCCGGCGGTCAGGGGATAGATGGGCATGATGCGCCCGGTGACCTGCTGCCGCCCCTCCGGCTCAAACAGGGGGTTGATCATCTGCTTGCGCCGCAGATTGTCCTCCACCTTGCCGAAAAAGACGCATACATCCCCCTGGTGCAGGGCGTCCCGCCGGTGCTCCATGTTGAAAAACACCAAGTCCAGGGACCCGCTGTCGTCCACCACCCGGGTCTTGGCGATGGTGCGGCCTCCGGAAATGCGGTAGGCCGTCAGGTCTGCCGCCACCATGCCCCGGACGCATACGCTCTCCCCAGCGGTCAGCTCCCGGATGGGCCGGACCTGGGTCCGGTCCTCATACCCCCGGGGAAAATAGGCGATCAAATCTCCCAGGGTGGTGATGCCCAGCTTTTCCAGGGCGGCGGCCCGGGCCTCGCCAATGCCCTTGATATATCGCACATTGGTGCCCAGGTCTGCCATAAGACCGCCTCCTTCGTTCTTATTTCCGGCGGTAGGTCACATATTGGAATGACACGCCGCCGGAGGTAAATGTCTCGCTTTGTTCCGCCTTTGTCCACGCGCCGTCCCGGGATAAATCGGGGAAAAACGCGTCAGCCTGGGGCGCGGCGAAAATCCTCGTCAGATACACGGTGCTGCACCGGGGCAGCAGCTGGCGGTACACGCTTTCCCCGCCGATGACCACCGCGTCCTCCGGCACCTCCGCCAGGTCATGGATCACCTCCGCCCCCGGGGCGGTGAAATCCGTATCCCGGGTCAGCACCAGGTTCCGCCGGTCCGGCAGGCCCCGGCCCCCGGGGAGACTCTCCAGGGTCCGGCGGCCCATGACCACGGTTTTCCCCAGGGTCAGCTGCCGGAATCGCCGCAGGTCCTCCCGGATGTGAAACAGCAGAGCCCCCTCCCGGCCGATGCCGCCGTTTTCGCAGACGGCTGCAATGGCGGTCATTCCTCGTCCTCCCCGTGGGGACGATGTAGCCACACCACCTGCTCCGGGGCCGGAGTCAGGCCCAGCTTTTTCTGCAGGGCGTGGGAGGCGGGGTTGTCCTCATACACATGGCAGAAGGGGGTCCAGCCCCGCTCCAGGTGCCAGCGGATCAGCCAGCCCTCCAGGGCCATGGCCAGGCCCCGGCGGCGATACTCCGGCAGGACCTCTAAAATGCCCATGCTGCCCTCGTGGTGCACACCGATGAAAGCCGCCAGCTGCCCATCTTCAAACAGGCCCCACAACTGCCCCGCCTCCATCCGGCTGCGCAGATATGCCGCCTCGTCGTCCTCCGGGTGATAGTGGGCGGCGCACAGGGGAATGTACTCCTCCGTAATGGGCCGCACGTCCCCCTGGGGAACCCGGGGCGGCTGGCTGCCGCCATAGACCCACTGGGTGCAGGGGACGCCCTTTTTCAGGCCAAAGGCCCGGGCTGCCTCGTCACTGGCCCCCTGGGGGATGCAGAAAAGCCCCCCGTTTTCCAGCCCCAGGCGGCGCAGAAGCGCCGCCAGAGCCGGTCCGTCGGCGATATCGCTCATGACCAGGTGGTCATTCCGGACCACGCTGCCCTCCGGGCCCCGGTACAGCAGATGTTCCTCCCCTTTTCGCAGCAGCACCTGATCCACGTTGGCGCTGTTCCATTTGTTATGCATACGGATTCTCCCTCTTTCCTTAGTGGTGTCTTTTCCCCCTATTATACCTTCTGGCGGGGAAAATGTAAACTTCCTTTCCGGCGGGAAACGTGCTATACTGGGGAAAACCCTGAAAGGAGGGACGCCATGACCAAGGACGAGCTGCGGCAGAAGGCCAACGATCTGCCTCTGGCCCCGGGGGTCTATCTGATGATGGACAAAACCGGCAAGGTGATCTATGTGGGCAAGGCCAAAAAGCTGAAAAACCGCGTCAGCCAATACTTCCAGGACACCGCCTCCCACAATGAAAAGACCCGGGCCATGGTGTCCCAGGTGGACCATTTCGACACCATCTTCGTCTCCACGGAGTTCGAGGCACTGATCCTGGAAAACTCTCTCATCAAGCGCCATATGCCCCGGTACAACATCCTGCTGAAGGACGACAAGGGCTATCCCTTTGTGCGGCTGGATACCGGCGCGGCCTATCCCCGCTTTTCCCTGGTGGGAAAAACGGTGGACGACGGCGCGAAATATTTCGGCCCCTTCGGCGGCCGGCGGGAGACCCGGCTGGCCATCGAGGCCGTGTGCGGGGCTTTGCGCCTGCCCACCTGCAGCCGCCGCTTCCCCCGGGACATCGGAAAGGAGCGGCCCTGCCTGAATCACCACATCGGCCGCTGCGACGGCTTCTGCCGCCCGGACGGCCCCGGCCAGGCGGAGTATCAGGCCCGGATCCGCCAGGCGGTGCGGATCTTCAGCGGGCATTACCGCCAGCTGACGGCGGAGCTGCAGCAGGAGATGGAGCAGGCGGCGGAGGAGCTGAACTTTGAAAAGGCCGCTGCCCTGCGGGACCGGATCCGGGCCATCTCCGTGCTGGGCAAGACCCAGCAGGTCATCGCCGGGGTCTGCGCCGACACGGACGTGTGGGGCGTGTACCCGGGCCAGGTCCGCTGCGGCAGCGCCGTGCTGCACATTGAGGACGGTAATCTTCTGGGCCGGGAGGTGGAGGTGTTCTCCGCCGCCGCCGACCAGGAGGAGGCGGACATTCTCTCCGCCGTGCTGAGCCAGTATTATCTGGACCGCCAGGCCCTGCCCCGGGAGATTCTGGTGCCCTGCGAGCTGGAGGATATGGACACCTTCGCCGCCCTGCTGACGGGCCGGGCCGGGCACCGGGTGATCCTGCGGGTGCCCCAGCGGGGGGAGCGGGCGGAGCTGCTGCGCATGGCCCGCCGCAACGCCCGGGAGGAGGTGGAGCGCATCACCTCCGATGCCGAGCGCACCGGCAAGACCTTAGAGCAGCTGGGGACCCTGGCCGGGCTGGCGGAGGCCCCCCGGCGGCTGGAATCCTACGACATTTCCCACACCGCCGGTCAGGACATGGTGGCCTCCATGGTGGTGTTTGCCGACGGGCGGCCCCTGAAGCGGGACTACCGCCGGTTCCAGGTAAAGACCCTGGACCACGCCGACGATCTGCGGGCCATGGAGGAGGTGCTGGAGCGCCGGTTCCGGCGGTATCTGGAGGGGGACGAGCACTTTGCCCCCCTGCCGGACCTGCTGCTGATGGACGGCGGCCAGCTGCAGGCGGAGGCCGCCTGCCATGTGCTGGAAAGGCTGGGCCTCACCGTGCCGGTGCTGGGCATGGTGAAGGACGACCACCACCGGACCCGGGCCCTGGTAACGCCCCAGGGGCAGGAGCTGGGCATCCAGCAGAGCCCGCCCCTGTTCGCCCTGGTGGGCCGGGTGCAGGAGGAGGTCCACCGCTTCGCCATCACCTATCACCACGAGAAGCACACAAAATCCGCCCTGACCTCCCGGCTGGACGGCATCCCCGGAGTGGGAGACGTCCGGAAAAAGGCCCTGCTGAAGCACTTCAGAAGCGTCCGGGCCATTGAGCAGGCGGAGCTTCTGCAGCTAGAGGCGGTGCTGCCCAAGGCCGCCGCCCGGGCGGTATACGACCACTTTCACAAGGAGGAGACGCCGTGAAAACCTACGCCACCCTTGGCCCCGCCTGCTGCCGGGCGGACCTGCTGACGGAACTGCTGGACATGGGGCTGACGGGCTTCCGCCTGAACCTGTCCCACACCACCCTGACGGCCTGCCGTCCCTGGACGGAGGCGGTGCAGCAGGCCCGGGCGGCCTCCGGCCGTCCGGCGGAGCTGATCATCGACATGCGTGGTCCGGAGCTGCGGATGGGGGCCCTGCCGCAGCCGGTACCCCTGGCGGAGGGAGATTCCGCGATCCTGGGACCCGGCGGGCTGCCGGTGGAGCCGGATATTCTGGCCGCCGTGACCCCGGGGCAGGAGATCCTGCTGGATGACGGTCTCATCGCCCTGCGGGCGGAGTCCTGCGGCCGGGCCGTCACCTGCACCGTCACCCGGGGCGGGGTGCTGGAAAGCCGGAAAAGCATCACCCTGCCGGGGGTGGAGCTGTGCCGCCCGGCCCTGACGGAGCAGGACCTGCTGGACCTGGACAACGCGGCCGGACAGGGGGTCACGGCGGTGATGCAGCCCTTTGTCCGCAGCCGCCATGAGCTGGAGCAGGTCCGGGCGGCCCTGGCCCGCCGGGGCCTGGAGCACCTCACGATATTCGCCAAGATCGAGGACCGGCAGGGCTGGCAGAGCCTGCCCCAATGGATGGACGCCTGCGACGTGGTCACCGTGGCCCGGGGGGACCTGGGCAGCAATCTGGGGCTTCTGCACCTGCCCGCCGCCCAGAAGGACATCGCCGCCCGGTGCCGCCGGGCCGGGAAGCCCTTCCTGGTGGTGACCCAGCTGCTGCACACCATGACGGAGCACCTCACCCCCACCCGGGCGGAGGTGCTGGACGTGTACAACGCTGTGCTGGACGGGGCGTCGGCCCTGATGCTCACCGGGGAAACGGCCCGGGGCCGGTATCCGGTGCAGGCGGTCCGCTGGCTGCTGGACATCGCCCGCCAGGCGGAGGCGGCTTTGTAGTCAAGCGGCAGCAGTCCGGCAACGCCGGACTGCTGCCATAATATTCCCCATCCGACAAAAAAAGCGGTTGCAAAACCGCCGGGAGTCTGCTATAATCATCAGGTGACAGCTTGCAGGGTTAGTACATCGGTAGTACATCGGCTTCCCAAGCCGAGGAGGCGGGTTCGATTCCCGTACCCTGCTCCAAAAAGCACAGGGCCTCAGGATTTCTCCTGAGGCCCTGTATTTTTTGCGTTTACTGGAGCAGCAGCAGGCTGAACACCAGGGTGAACAGTGCAACTGTTTCGATAATACCGATGACAATGAAGTAGTTTGCCGTGCCCTTTCCGGTCTCGCCCAGCGCGTCGGCGGAGGCGGCGGCCACCTTGCCCTGGAAGAAGGCAGACAGGCCGATGGCCAGGCCCGCGAAGATGCCGGTGAACATGGCCAGGGCCGCGTCACAGCCGCCCTCCACGGCGCTGCGGATGAAGTTCATCAGCAGGAAGCCATAGATGGTCTGGGTCAGAGGTGCGCCGGAGAAGGCCACCATGATGAAGGGAGCGGGCTTGCCGTTGGCGTAGCACTTTTTCCACGCGCCCACGGAGGCCTGAGCGGCAAAACCGGAACCGAACGCAGAGCCCATGGCGGACAGGCCCAGAGCGCACGCCATACCAATAAATTCGATATTCATAGTTGATCTCCTATCCGTTTATTTTTTGATTTTATCGTGCTTTTTAAAGGGATCGTAAGCAATACCGGCCCACTCCATACCCAGCTGACCGGAAAACTCCAGCAGGTTCAGGCGGACGCCGTGGACCACCACAGACAGCAGGCCCATGACAATGTTCAGCCCGTGGCCGATCAGCAGGATCAGGACGGCGGCGATGACCAGAGGCCCCTTGAAGCCCAGGGCCATGTTGTTGAAGCTCTGAGCGATGGCCAGGGACGCCATGCCCACGGCAAACAGGCGGATGTAGCTCATGATGTTGCCGAAGGCGCTGATGGTGTTCAGGAACACCGTGAACGCGTCGCCCAGGCCCGCCTTCAGGCCCTGGCCGAAGGTCTTATCCGGGGACATGCCGCCGAACAGCACCACCAGCAGGAAGCCCGCAATGACCACGCAGGCCACAGGCATCAGGTTCACCTGCTGGCCGATGACCAGGTACAGCACCACGAAATACAGCGCGTCGATGGCGGCCAGCCAGCCCAGGTCCGCCACCCAGCTCAGGTCCTTCTCCCGGAGCTTGCGGCGGATGTTCATCACGCAGGCCAGCGACAGCTGCACCGTGCCCAGGATGAAGCAGAACTTCATGATGGCGTTCTGCTGGACGGTGGTGCTGACGCCGAAATACGCCGGGTAGTTGGCAAAGGTGGGGATCACCAGGCTCCGCAGCAAGGGCACGTCCATGGCCTGCTCCAGGCCGAACCAGGTGCCGGTCAGCGAGCCCCATATGATGGTGGCGATGGACAGCAGCCACAGCAGCTGCACCGCGGTGGAGGTTTTCTTTCCGGCCTTCCTGCCCTTGACGGTCATGACCAGCGCCGCCAGCAGGAACAGGCAACCGTATCCCGCGTCGCCGATGATCATGGCGAAGAACAGGGTGAAAAAGCCCAGGAACCAGAAGGAGATGTCGTACTCCCGATAGCCCGGGACCACGCCCAGGATGTCGAACACCGGGATCATCAGCCGGGTGACCTTGTTATACTTGACCTTGGTGGGGACCTTGTCGTCATCGGCGGCGGGGTCCTCCATGGCCCAGGCCCAGTGGGCCTGGGCGGCAGCCTTCTTGAAGCCCTCCACCTCCGCCTCCGGGATATAGCCGGTGAGCCACACCAGGCCGTCCTGACTCTGGGAGGTGTTGCTGACGGAGGAGTACTCGGCGGCGTTCTGGGTCTTGAGCATCTGGTCGTGGATGCTGGGCAGGTGCTTGGCGGCCTCGGTCAGGAAGGCCTGGCAACTGCGAAGCCCCTGGTCGCAGTCGTCCCGCTCACGCCGCAACTGGCCCGGGCCCTTATCGGGGATGGGGAACTCGGTGACGGGGTAGGTCCCCGGCAGGGGACCGACAGAGGCCAGGGTGGGCATTTTCCCCACCGGGGCCAGGCGGATGATCTTCACGTCCGGGTCCGCCGCAAGGGCGGCCATGGTCTTTTTATCCGTCCGGTAGACGTGGATGTCGAAGCCCTGGTCCTTCAGCTCCCGCAGCTCCTCCGGGGAGAAGTCGCCCCACTCGGCCAGCCTCTCCGCCGCCGCACCGGCGGCGGTTTTCCTCTCCTGCAGGGTCTTGCGGCGCTCCAGGCAGTCGGCCAGCTCCTTATAAAAAGGCTCAAAGTCCTTGTCGGACATGGGCGCGGTCTCCCGGCCCGGGCCGGCGTACTCCTGCAGGGCCATGTCCATCCGGGACAGCTGCGCAAAGCGCTCCAGATGCCGCTGGTCGGCGCTGGCCTTTTCGACGAAGTGGACGATGCCCAGGGTCCGCAGCCGATCCAGCAGGGCGGTTTTTTCCGATGCGGCCGCCACAATGTGGACGACCTTCATTTTTTCGATCATCCGCTCACCTCCTGCAGCTTCTTCTTGGCGATCTTGCCCCGCACCACGGCGGAGGTCTGCTGGTCGCCCAGGTAGATGCCGATGACCCGGATGTTCTCCTTGGCCTCGGGGATCTTGACCTTTTCAAACAGGTTCACCCGCTGGGCCGTGGAGCGCAGCTCCTGCTCCAGAAGCTCCACCTGGCGGCGGAGGGTCTTTTCCAGAGCGTCCAGCCGGGCGATCTCCCGCAGGCGCACGGCGGCGGTGTCCACCCACAGGGGATAGTCCGCCACGTCGTATTGGATCTCCTCAAAGCTCAGCTCCTGGAACACCGGAACGGTGACACCGGCGATGTTCTCCTGGCCGCACACCACATGGTGGGGGCGGATCAGGGTCTCCAGGCGCTTGTCCGCCGGGAAGCTGTCGTTTTCCGCGAAAACGGCCACCCAGTCGTCCAGTCCCGCCACGGCGGCCCGGCGCTGCTGCTCCACCTGCTCCAGCTGGGCCGTTACCTGCATCACCACGGACTGCAGCTGCTGCTTTTTCAGCTGCAGGGTGGGCAGATAGCGCTGAAACTGCTTCAGGCGGTCCTTCTGCACCTTCAATTCATTTTTGGTAAGTTTGACAGCCATAGGCGCACCCTCATTCCACGGCGGACCGCTTGGGCCATCTCTCCTGGATGAGGCTGGTTTTCAGGCCGGTTTCGTTGGGCTCGAAGCACTCGGCCAGGATCTCCCAGCCCAGGTCCAGCGCCTCCTCCAGCGGGATATTCACGCTCAGGTCCATCAGCTTCGTTTCAAACAGGTGGCCGTATTTCAGCAGCTTTTCGTCCCACTCGGACATCATGAAGCCCATGGACTTCTTTTCCAGACTCTCCTTATAGGCGCTGTACAGCCGGATCATGCCGTCCATCAGGGCCCGGTGGTCGCTTCTGGTCTTGTCGTTGACGTTCTGCTTCAGGCGGGACAGGGAGCCGAAGGGCTCAATGTGGCCGTTTTTCAGGTAATACTGGCCCTCGGTGATATAGCCGGTGTTGTCGGGCACCGGGTGGGTCACGTCGTCGCCGGGCATGGTGGTAACGCCCAGGATGGTGATGGAGCCCGCGCCCTCAAAGTCCACGGCCTTTTCATAGCGGGCGGCCAGGCAGCTGTACAGATCGCCCGGGTAGCCCCGGTTGGAGGGCACCTGTTCCATGGTGATGGCCATTTCCTTCTGGGCGTCGGCGTAGTTGGTCATATCCGTCAGTAGCACCAGGACCCGCTTTCCGGCCAGGGCGAACTGCTCCGCCACGGCCAGGGCCATATCGGGCACCAGGGTGCACTCCACGGTGGGGTCGGAGGCGGTGTGGATGAACATCACCGTGCGGCCCATGGCGCCGCTCTTTTCCAGGGTGTCCCGGAAGTACAGATAGTCGTCGTACTTCAGGCCCATGCCGCCCAGGACGATGATGTCCACCTGGGCCTGCATGGCGATGCGGGAGAGCAGCTGGTTATACGGCTCGCCGGATACGGAGAAGATGGGCAGCTTCTGGCTTTCCACCAGGGTGTTGAACACGTCGATCATGGGGATACCGGTGCGGATCAGCTTATTGGGCACGATACGCTTGGACGGGTTCACGGAGGGGCCGCCGATGGGGATCATGTTCTCCGTCAGGGCGGGGCCGTTGTCCCGGGGGACACCGGCGCCGTCGAAGATGCGGCCCAGCAGGTGGTCGGAGAAGGACACCATCATGGGGCGGCCCAGGAAACGGACCGGGTCCGTGGTGCTGACGCCCTGGGTGCCGCTGAATACCTGCAGCGTCACCAGGTCCTTGTCCAGCTTGATGACGTTGGCATAGCTGTCGCCCACCAGGGCCAGGTCGCCATTGCGGACGCCGGTGGCCCGGACCGTGACGACGTTGCCCACGATGGACTCAATTTTCGTGTAAACTTTCTGCATATTGACTCCCCTCTCAACCCGCTGCCTTGCTCAGGTAAAAGTCCTTGAGCCGCTTTTCCTGGGCCTCAAATTCCGGGGTGCGGAACACGGTGTTGTGCCAGTCCAGGAACTCCTGCCGGACCTGGTTGAAGAAGGCGCGGATCTCCTTTTTGTCGCTGAGTGCGAAGTCCCGGGTCAGCACGTCATACAGCACGTTGAACTCGTGGATCTGACGGTCGGGGTCGCAGGCGGCGTCGATGGGATCGAAGGAGTTCTGCTGCAGATACACCGCATCCAGCAGCTCGCCCTTCTGGTATACGATATAGTCCTCGGCGGAGGTACCCTCCTCGCCGATGACCTTCATCATCTGGTTGATCTCGTTGCTGCGCTTGAGGATGCTGCGGGCCTGCTCCACCCGGTCCATATCCACCACGCCCCGGTACTTGGACCAGGAGTCGATGGGGTGGATGGCGGGGTATTTGCGGGCGTCGGACCGCTCGCGGGACAGACCGTGGAACGCGCCCACCACCTTCAGGGTGGCCTGGGTCACGGGCTCCTCGAAGTTGCCGCCGGCGGGGGACACGGTGCCGCCGATGGTGACGGAGGCGATCTTGCCGTTCTTCAGCCGGACCTTACCGGCCCGCTCATAGAAGGAGGCGATGACGGACTCCAGATAGGCGGGGAAGGCCTCCTCGCCGGGGATCTCCTCCAGACGGCCGCTCATTTCACGCATGGCCTGGGCCCAGCGGCTGGTGGAATCCGCCAGCAGCAGCACGTCCAGACCCATCTGGCGGTAATACTCCGCCATGGTAACGGCGGTGTACACCGACGCCTCACGGGCGGCCACGGGCATGGAGGAGGTGTTGCAGATGATGATGGTGCGCTCCATCAGGGAGCGGCCGGTGCGGGGGTCCACCAGCTCGGGGAACTCCTTCAGCACCTCCACCACCTCGCCGGCCCGCTCGCCGCAGGCGGCCACGATGACCACGTCCACGTCGGCGTTCTTGGCCTCCATGTGCTGCAGAACGGTCTTGCCCGCGCCGAAGGGGCCGGGCACGCAGAAGGTGCCGCCCTTGGCCACCGGCAGGAAGGTGTCGATGGAGCGGAGCTTGGTCACCAGGGTCTCGTCCGGGCGCAGACGCTCCTCATAGCAGCGGATGGGCTGCTTCACGGGCCAGGAGAACACCATGGTCAGCTCCTTCTCCTCGCCGCTTTCGTTTTCCAGCACCGCCACGGTGTCCCGGACGTTGTACACGCCCTTTTCCCGGACGGATTTCACCCGCCAGCCCTGGTCCTTCAGGCCGAAGGGCACCATGATCAGGTGGGTGAACAGCCCCTCGGGCACGCTACCCACGGCGTCGCCTGCGGTGACGTGGTCGCCGGGCTTCACCAGGGGGGTAAACTCCCAGTCCTTGTTGGGGATGGGGTCCAGATACACGCCCCGCTGCAGGAAGAAGCCGCACTGCTGCGCCAGCTCCGGCAGGGGGTTCTGCAGACCGTCGAACACCTGAGTCAGCAGGCCCGGGCCCAGCTCCACGCTCATCAGCTCGCCGGAGAGCTCCACCTTGTCGCCCACCTGGATGCCGTTGGTCATTTCATAGATCTGCATGCTGGCCGTGTCGCCGTTGACGCGGATGACCTCGCCCTTGAGCCGGTCATCGCCCACCAGGACATAGCCCACTTCATTCTTTCGGACGGAGCCGGAAAAGGTGGCTGCCACCAGATTCCCGTTCACTCCGGTCACATATCCTGTCACTTTGTCCATTTTGATTCTCCTGTTTCGTTATAGGCTGGAAACCTGCTGGCGGATGCTCTGCATCAGGCCGTCGAAGGCCCGCTTGCCGGACTCATACCGGAAGGTCCGCTGCCGCTCCAGCAGCTGCAGCTTCATGGCGTAGCCGTACAGGGCGTGGTCATCGAAGTTGTGCAGGCCGATCATGCCGTCCAGGCGGCGGAATTCCAGGTCCAGCAGCAACCGCTCCCCCTCCAGGGGATTTTCGGCGTTTACCGCCGCCGTCACCGTCTGGACGATGCCGGCGTCCCGGTCGGAGGGCACGGCGCAGGGCCGTCCCAGCTTCACATTCCGCTGATAGGTCAGCTCCCGGGACAGAGCCCGGTAAAACCCGGCCCACTCCGACAGCAGCGGCCCCTTGTCCGAGTCCACCGTCAGCTCCTCCAGCGTCCGGTATACCCCGGCGCTGACCGCCGAGCGGCACATGGCCAGAAACGCGGCGTAGTCCATGGGAGGCTCTCCCTGGGTCCGGAGCATGGGCAGGCTGGAGATGAGATAGTAGTAGGAAGCCATAGGCCGCCCCCTTACAGGTGCATATCCCGGAAGAAGGGCATGAGCATCTCCGCGATCTCCTGGTCGGAGCAGTCAAAATAGCCGGAGCCGTCCTTGGCGGCCAGCCGGAAGCCTGCGCCCACCTTCTTGGAGGGGCGGATCTCCAGGCCGTTTTTCAGCTCCTGGGCCAGCTGCTGGCGGATGCCGTCCGTCACCTGACCCACCTCCACGGCGTAACCGGAAACGTCCTCTCCCTGGAGGGCTGCCTGGATGAGCTTAGCCAACGTCTGCTGGTCCAGAGCCTTGCCAACGTCGGCGGCCAGGATTTTCTCAAACTCCTGCTGCACCTCCTGCCGGAAGGCCAGAACCGCGTCCCGCTTGGCCTGCTGGGCGCTGAGCTGGGCGCTGTTTTTGAACACCTCGATCTCGGCCCTGGCGTCGTCCCGCAGCTTATCCGCCTGACTCTTTGCGTCGGCGATGATGGCGTCCGCCTGCTTCCGGGCGTCGGCCAGAATCGCGGCGGCCTGCTGATTTGCGCTGTCGATGCCGTCCTTTTTGATGGAAGAAACAAGATCCTGAATCTGAAGTTCCATAATTGATCACCTTCTTGTCTGTATTTGCCTGATAGAACTGCGGGTATGTCCATATTATAATACAAGGCCCGAAAAATGCAACACATTTCGGCGAATGAGTCATTCAATTTCCTTATACGGTGTTCCTGGTGTGTCCACTTTTCTACGCGATATGTTTCCCCAGAGTGAACAAGATCACACTGCGGCCTCCGGAAGCCGAAGGCCGCAGTGTGGAAAAATCCGGTTATTTCACCAGGTCCAGGATCTCCTGGGGCGACACCAGACCCACGGACCGGTCCGCCACCTGGCCGCCCTTGAACACCAGCAGGGTGGGGATGCTCTCGATGCCGTACTGCAAAGCCAGGTCCCGGTTTTCGTCCACGTCCACCTTGACGATCTTCAGCTCCGGGTGCTGGCCGGACAGCTCCTCCAGAATCGGGGCCAGCATCCGGCAGGGGCCGCACCAGGTGGCCCAGAAGTCCACCAGCACCGTGCCGCTATCCTGCAGGACCTCCCGGTCAAACTCGCTCTCGTTCACATGCAAAATCGCCATATGCAGCGCCTCCTCGTTTGGTATAGTCGTATTATAGCAGGTTTCGCGCCGCATTTCTGCGGCATATGCAACAGTAAGTCAAAAAAATCACAAAGTTTTTCAGAAAGGGATGGCCCCCATGGCCGCGGCCGCCGGGTCGGCAAAGGGCCCGATGTCCGGAGCGCCCACCGTCAGCAGGAGATAGGCGATCCCCACCAGGATGGCCAGCACATACCACACCAGCTCCCCGCCGGGGACCCGCCGGGACAGCACCGTGCCGTGGAGGGTCAGTCCCCCGGCCAGCACCAGGCTCCACAGCCGCAGCCACCGGCCCGGCAGCAGCCAGCACAGCCCCGCCATGCACAGGGGCATCACCGCCAGCAGCAGACAGTGCCCGCCCCGGGAGCCCCCCTCTGGGCCCAGCCGCCAGATCACCAGAGCCGCCGGAAGATACGGCCAGAACAGCAGCTTCCCCATTTCCCAGGGGCTGCCGTTCACCGGCGACAGCAGGGCCGTCAGCGGGCACGGAAAGGTCCTGTGCAGCAGCCACAGCCCCAGGGCCGCTGCCGCCGCCGTGAAAAATCCCAGGATATAGCGCCTCAATTTCCCCCACCTCCGGCCCTACCCTATGCGCCGGGGCGGGGGAAAAGAACCCTATCGGATCCCCCGCAGGCCCGTCTCCGGGTCCGCGAACAGCGGCAGGTCCGGCGGGGCGAAGGTCCATAGGATAAACGCCGCCCATACCGCCGCCAGCACCGCCGCCCCGGCCACCTGCCACACCGGGGACGCCAGGGCCCGGCGGCGCAGCATGGCCCAGGTCACCCAGAAGCCCAGCAGCACGGCTATCTGGAAAATGGCCACGTCCAGCCACATGATGTCCCGGCCCAGAACCCCCTGATACCCGTAAAACAGCAGCGGGATAGCCGCCAGCCCCGCCAGCAGGCCCGCCGCCCGGGCCGTCAGCACCGGCAGGCCGGTGCGCCGCAGGGCGATCAGCTCCGCGATGCTCCACAGGACCCAGGGGGTGGTCAGCAGCTTCATATGCTCCCAGGTGGACTCGTTGACGGAGGCCAAGGCCCCCACCACCGGGCTTTGCCCGGACCAATCATACACGAAATGCAGCAGATTCCCCGCCGCCAGCACGAATATCAGCCCCAGGACCTCCCAAGTGCGCCATTTTCTGTCGCTCATGCGCTTCACCTTCCTTTATGGGAAGCATAGACCGATCTCCGCCGTTTTATACACGGCGCCGCCGCGCAGACCAGCAGAGCCGCCGCCGTCCACAGCAGAAAGGGACTGCGCCGGGCCAGGGCCGCCCCTGCAACGGTCAGCAGGCCCGCCGCCGCCAGGCTGACGGCCTGGGTCACCCGATCCGCCAGAAACGGGTCCGTCCCCCAGCACAGGGCCAGCCACAGCATCCGCCCGCCGTCCAGGGGCAGGATAGGCAGCAGGTTGAAGCAGCCCAGCACCGCTTGGGCTCCGGCCAGCAGATACAGCGGCTCCCACCACCGGCCCGGAAGCCCCAGCGCCGCCGCCAGCACCAGATTCACCGCCGGTCCGGCGGCGGCCGCCAGCAGCTCGCCGCCGTAGCTCATCCGCCCCGCCACCTGCATCTCCGCCCCCAGGGCGGAGATGCGCACCGCCCGGACCCAGCCGCCCCGGCGGCGCAGGGCGGCATAGTGGCCCAGCTCGTGGCACAGAGCCGCCAGCAGCACCGCCCCCAGCACCTCCGGCGACGACAGCCACACAAATACCGCCAACAGCGCCGGGGCCCCCGGCGACACCCGGATCCGGGTCCGCTCAGGGGGCCGCATAGTAGTAGATGGGATTCACGTACACCCCGTCCTTCATCAGCTCGAAGTGCAGATGGGGCCCGGTGGCGTTGCCGGTGTGGCCCACCTCCGCGATGGGGTCCCCGGGCCGCACCTGCTGGCCGGAGGAGGCGTTGATGCGGCTGCAATGGGCATACAGGGTGACAAAGCCCCCGGGGTGCTGCACCGTCACATAATTGCCCAGCTCCGCGCTGTCCCCCACCGCCGTGACGGTTCCGGCGGCAAAGGCCGTGATCACCGCCCCCTCATCGGCGGCGATGTCCAGGCCGTAGTGGAACTGCTGTCCGCCGCCGTTGGGGTCCTGTCGATAGCCGAACCGGTCCGTCACCGGCCCGGTCAGCGGGTTGGCATAGGCAAAGCCCAGCACCTGCTGGGTCAGGCACACGTCCCCGGGGGTGTTCTCCGCCGTATAGGCCGCCGGGTCCGCCGCGTCCTGGGGGACCGTGACCCCGGTATTCTGGGGGCCGAACACCGCCGTGTAGGCATCGTTCAGGGCCCTGCCCACGGTTCCCTGGCCGGATACCGCCCGGCCCACGGCGGAAAACGCCGCCCGGAAGTCCGTCTGCCCGGCCATCAGGTTCAGCAGCCTGTCCCGGTACCGGTCCATAGCCGACGGGGCCGTGATCTTCACCACCACCACCGCCAGCAGAAGCACCGCACTGACGGCCAGCTGGGCCAGGCGGCGGTCCCATGACCGGGAGGCGGGCTGTTCCCGCTTGCCCCGGGGCGGAGGCGGCGGCGTCCGGCGCCGCCGGGCGGGCCGCGGTCTGTCTGTCATAGCGCATTCCCCCTTTTTGGAGCAGTGTATGTCCCCGGCGGCGGGGATAGAACCGAAAAATGCCTGTCCAAAAGGGCATTGCCCTTTTGGAACAGACCAAAAAAACGCGGGCCGAAAGCCCCCTGCTGGTAAGACAGTAAAATTCAAATTTCTTGGAACAGGCATGATTTCGGTCATGCCTGTTCCGCTTTTAGCAGCTCATCCACGGGAATGTAGCCCACAAGGTCGTACTCGATATGTACCTTCTGCCTGCGCTTGCCGCTGGACTTGTCAGGTGCATCCACATAGACCGCCTTGACAAGCTCTCTGAGGGCATAGGGGGTCAGCTCCGTTAAGGTGCTGTTCCTCTTTACCCGCTGAACAAACTGCTCTATATTCTCTGCCTGTTGTTCCTGTTCATGGATTTGCTATTGCAGACCCTTGACCTCGGCTTTGAGGTCTTTCTGTTCCTCGGTGTAGTTCTTGCTCATCATGGCAAAGCGCTCATCGTCCAGCCGACCTGCGACATTGTCCTCGTAAATGCGGATGAAAAGACGGTCAAGCTCTCCAATCCGCTTCTCAGCCTGTGCCAGCCGCTTTTGATACAGCCGCAGCGATTCTTCGCTCTGTATACGGAGCTTTTGCTCCATTTCGGAACGGAAATAAGCCTCGTAGCGAGTGACTACCGATATGACCTCCTGAATGTGCTTCCAGACGATCTGTTCCAGCACAACGGCACGGATATAATGTCCGCTGCACTTGTCCTTATTGACACGATGGGTGGAGCAGATGAAGAAGTCCTGCCGCTTTTCAAAATAGCTGGTGGTGGAGTAGTAGAGCTTCTGCTTGCAGTCGTTGCAGAACACCAAGCCGGAGAACATATTGCTCTTGCCCGTTGCCGTTCTGCGGTGCCGCTGCTGCCTGATCTCCTGCACCTTATCAAAGACTTCCAGAGAAATAATCGCCGGATGGGTGTTATAGAAAATCTTGCGATTCTCCATCGGGTTCTCCCGTTGCTTCTTGTCCCAGATGGAGTTGGTGTAGGTCTTGAAATTGACCGTGCAGCCCGTGTACTCCATGTATTCGAGGATATAAGCAACGGTGCTTTCGTGCCAGCGATACTCGTTCTCCGGAGTCTGATGCGGTGTTTTTCTGCCCTCCCGCTGCTTGTAGGCGGTGGGATTCAGCACCTTTTCCTTTTCCAGCAAGGCGGCGATCTGGCTCGGCCCTTTTCCCTCCATGCAGAGCGCAAAGATCCGTTTCACGACCTGTGCAGCTTCCTCGTCAATCACCCATTTCTTAGGATCGTCAGGGTCACGCTTGTAGCCGTAGGGAATGTTGGTGGTCAAGCGCTCTCCACGTTCACCCTTTGCCTTGTTGACGGCACGGATTTTGCGGCTGGTATCCTTGGAATACCACTCATTGAACCAGTTCTTGATACCTGCCATGTCGCTGTCGGTGCTGTTGGGGTCAATGGTGTCGAAGTGGTCGTTGATGGCAATATACCGCACGCCGTACTGAGGAAACGTGTAGTTGATATAAAGCCCTGTCAGCGAGGAATTACGACCGAGTCTTGAAAGGTCTTTCGTAATCACCACTTCCACATGACCGGCTTCAATTTCCGCAAGCATCTTCTGAAAACCGGGGCGGTTGGAAAAATCCACGCCGCTGTACCCGTCATCAATAAAGAACGTCGGGTTCGGAAAGTGCTGAGATTTTGCATACTCCATTAACATGATCTGCTGATGCTGGATGGAGTTCGACGGGTCATCCTTGCCGTCCTTTTCTTTGGTGTCCTCCACGGACAGTCTGCAATAAAGCGCTGTGATTTTGTCGGTTGCCCTTAACATATTGTTGTCCTCCTTCGGTGGGGCAACTGTCTGAACAGGATTGGATTCTTGGTTTATATCAAGAGAAACGTCGTTACTCATCGGCGTCCTCCGTGATACCGTTTTTATCATCGGCGGCGTTCTGTTCCATGATGCGTCTGAGCTTCCTGTCGAGGGTTTCCGTTCCCTCGTAGCTGCCGGTTACGGTGTATTCCGTGCCGCCGTGTTCCTCCACGATTTTGACGTCGGGCAGCCAAAAGGCGGACGGATTTTTCACAACGATGTTGCCCTTTTCATCGAAAGAAAACTCCCTCTTGGGGGCATCGTCGGGGCGCGGCTTGACCTTGGCATATGGGTCAGGATTTGAGAAATAAAACGAGCGGATTTCACCGTCCTTCTCGCTGTTATCAAAATCATCGTCGGTAAAAATCTCGTCCAGTTCCTCGTCGGTCAGTTCGATGATCTCATTGTCTTTTTCTTTCGGATTCACTTCGTCAAGCCTCCTTCGCTTCGGTTCATTTCATTCAAAATTATAGTCGGAGTAGCAAAACGGACGAACGCCGTCAATGGTCAAGATGAACGGCTGCGCCGCCATTGACAGCGCCTGTCCGTTTCGCTTTTTGGCAGGCAAGGCGGCGGTTGCCGCCGATTTCCATTTGGAAAATGGCGCTTGCTAACATGGGAAACGGAGAATAGCAAGCACAGCAAGTGTAGCTACACTTGCGAAATCCGGCGTGGTACGACCGGGATTTCCTTGCAGAATAGCAAGCAAATCCGGTGAGTACCCACACCGGAGCTTGCCATTCTGGCAAGCAATGCACGGCGGTACCCACTCGTGCAAAAACTTGTTGGGCAACATCCCAAACCCTTTAACAATTTCGGAGAAATTGGCTGCGCACTGGTAGTGCTGAACACTTATTACTTCCCTTTCATAAGCGCATACAAAAAACCAACAATACTGTTTTTCCGTGGTCTATATCTGCGAGGATTTTTATAGTAGGTCTTTTTAACCTTGCCTCCGTAACCATTGCTAACCCATCGTTCTTTTTTACTGATATATTTTCTTTTTCTCATGGAAGACCTCATACATTATACAGCTCTAAGTCATCAAGCGTGACTTTCTATGTAACGAATAACTTTATTGACATACTCGCTGCATTCTGGTGTACCAGCATACCAAATATTTGCTTGTCCAAAGCCAATTCCGTCTTGCCTTGCTCGTGGAACAACAAATGTTCTTTGATCTTCCGGCAGTAAAAATCCATCTTTTCTATCTGCTTGGATGTTGAAAAATCTACCATTGTAAAATGGTCTGCGCCTAAATACAGTTGCATTTTTATACCAACCGACAATTACTGTTTGGCCGTTTTCAGGCTTGGCACAGAAGACAACCAAAACATCATCAAGATATGTCTTTCCCTTTGCGAAAGGATCAATTCTTTCAATATGTAAAGAGTTGTATGTGTTAGTTGCGATACCTTCTTCGTAGCCAATACGATACTTAGTTTCTACAAATCCCCTGTATTGTCCATCGGCACATTCTTCAAAATTATGCTTTTCATAAGCATCGTGCATTTTTGCAACATAGGCTCCGCCGTTTTTCGGAGCAACCCTGTCAAGACGCGTGTTGTAGTACGGCAAGTACGAAATATTGCAAAACAAAATGCGTATCACAATTTAGCCCTCCTTCTGTATTCTTTCCCGTACATATTCCTCAGTTAATTCGATATACCCCCAACCATTTCTGACTATGCCAGCCCATTCAAGAATGGCAACCAAAGCAAATGTTGGGTCAAAACAACTTTCCCCCGTAGTTTTTCCAAAATAGTTCTTCATAATTGCTCCGGCAACTGTTGTTTCTTCACACCCTGGATCGCCAAGTCTTCTCCGTCCATATCCCTTTTTTGCCTTGCCGCCCTGTGATTCCAACAATTCAGTAATAACATCAAAAACTGAGTATTCATAATCTAAAATTTCATCGCAGGAGAACTTTTCCTCATCCACGATGCGAAGAACATACTCTTTCCCCTTGTATGTGCGGACAGTGGCTAAGCCGTTACAACTTATCAGTTTTGCTTTAACAATATCGGATGCTTTGCTACTTTGAGGATCTATTTTCCATGTGCTTGTATCAATATCTTCAACAGAATAAGGCTGTACATTATCCACCAGATTCATTGCAACAAGCAAATCATTTAGTTTCTTTTTCGCGGCAGGGTATGATATCCCTTGCTCCGTTTGTAGTGATTTAAGATTTCCTTGATTCTTCAAAAAAGATAATAGAAAAGAGATTTGCTCATCTGAAAGCTTATCAAAGACACTAACTTCAAAATCTTTCTTGATTTCCAAGCCGCAACTGCCACATTGTAATGTGGAAATATGAAGCTCTCCACCGCAAGACGGGCAAGAGGAAATAAGATTATACATACGGACACCTCCACCTAAAATTATAATCAACTATCGCAAAATTTTCAATAGTTAGTATTGAATTATATTATTCTAATTTAAGGAAGAGAGATTGCCTTGTAACTGTTCTTAAGTTTTTCAGACCAAAATCATTTGTTGCGTATTTGGTAAAGTTATCCACCCCGGAGCGAAACAATTTCGCCAAATCGTTTTTCTCGAATCTGTGAAATAAATATGCCGAAAAGTAAGTATTGTAACGCTTCTAAATTCTTTCGCGCCGATGGGGTAAGGCGGATATACCCGCATTTGTACTAAGCTATACAGAGCAGAAAACAAGCGTTTTTCGACCCTTAAACGCATAAAAACAGGCGGCATCCAACCGAAGTTGAATGTCGCCTGTTTTGTCCAATCCTGTCTGACAGATGCCGATTTTGTAGTTTTCTCAAATTACTGTCTTATCGGCACACGGCAAAGCCCGCGTTTTTGCTGTATCCGGTTGTCGCTTTACGCCTTCACGCTTTCGGCCAGCTGCATGGCCATGCGCTCCAGGTCCTCCTGCTGCCCCTGGCGCAGGGCGGAGCGGAGGGTCACGGTGTCCGCCGCCGTCTCCCAGTTCAGGGGCTCCAGCAGCTTCTGCATCCCCCGGGCGCTGGTGGGGGCCCAGGAGCCGTTTTCGATATACGCCGCCCGGCGGCCCTTGAGGCCGTGGGCCGTCAGGTCGTGCAGCAGGTTCTCCATGGTGACGAACACGCCGCCGTTATAGGTGGGAGCCGCCAGCACCACATGGCTGAACCGGAAGGCCGCCGCCAGGATATAGGACGCCGGGGTGACGGAGGTGTCGAACATCTCCACCTGCACCCCCTGCTCCCGCAGGCGGCAGGCCAGGATGTTGGCGGCGTTCTCCGTGCCGCCGTAGACGGAGGCATAGGCGATGACCACGCCCCGCTGCTCCGGCTCGTACCGGCTCCACAGGTCGTATTTGCCCAGGATATACCCCAGATCCTGCCGCCACACGAAGCCGTGAAGGGGCAGCAGCATCTGAATATCCAGCCCGGCGGCCTTTTTCAGCACCGCCTGGACCTGGGTCCCGTATTTGCCCACGATGTTAGTGTAATACCGCCGGGCCTCGTCCAGATAGTCCCGGTCGAAGTTCACCTCGTCGGCGAACAGCGCGCCGTTCAAAGCGCCAAAGGTGCCGAAGGCGTCCGTCGTCAGCAGGAGCTTGTCCGTCTCGTCATAGGTCATCAGCACCTCCGGCCAGTGGACCATAGGCGCGGCCACAAAGTGCAGGGTGTGCCGCCCGGTGCAGAGGGTGTCCCCCTCCTTCACCACGTTGACGCGGCCCTCGTATCCGGGGCCGAAGAACTGGGCCAGCATATTCCTGGCGGCGGCGGAGCACACCACGGTGGTCTCCGGGTGCCGGGTCAGCAGGTCCCGGATGTCGGCGGCGTGGTCCGGCTCCATATGCTGCACCACCAGATAGTCCAAAGCCCGGCCTCCCAGCCCGTGGGCCACGTTTTCCAGAAAGCTGCGGCACACGGAGGCGTCGGCGGTGTCGAACAGCACCGTTTTCCCGTCCATCAGCAGATAGCTGTTGAAGGAGATGCCCCGGGGCACGTCATAGACGCCCTCGAACATAGCCAGGCGGCGGCCGTCGGCCCCCACCCAGGTGTAATCGTCATTGACCTTTCTTGTGCAGAACATCAGAAAACCCCTCTTTCCCTATTTCATCTATTCTATTATAGCCCCTTCCCGGCAAAAAATCTGTGTCATATGCAACAATTTTGCAAAAAATGCGCCCCGGTGGGGGCGCATTTTTCAGTCTTCGTTCAGGTCAATGATGTTGTGACAGGCGGCCTGCAGCGTGTTCTCTATGTACGCCGCGTCCTCCTCCGGCAGGGTCACATTCTCCGGATAGTGCAGTTGGATGATGTACTCGCTGCCGTCGATATACAGCTGCGCCATATAGAACCCCTGGTTCCGGAACAGGTACACCGGCACATAGCGGTACACGTCCCACGGGGACGGCAGATCCCCCACAACGCCGGTGACTCCCACGGAGACCTCCGCGCTGAAGGCAACGCCGCCGCGCTCCATGGTGCCGGACAGGGCAAAGCCGCTGACCTTGGCCAGCCGGGAGGGGCCGTCCATCCGGAGCTGACGCTCCGTCACCGTCCACGGCAGCAGGTCCTCTCCGGGGACCCGGATGTCCGTTTTCTTTTCCACCGTGTCCCGCAGCTGTTCATAGCTTTCCGCCGGTTTCATCCGGGTGGGATTCACCGGCCAGACCATAACGGCGTACACGATCCCGCCCACCATGGCCAGCAGCACCGCCAGCAGGACGATTTTTGCAGCTTTTTTCATGGCAGGACTCCTTTCCCGTTACGAATACAGGTCGATGATTTCGCGGCAGGCGGCCTGCAGCAGGCCGTCGAAATAGTCCACGGCATCCTGGGACGCATCCTCCGGGAGATACACCCGCGCGGAGTATTCATTGCCCCGGATATTGAATATGTACAGCATCGCCTGCTCTCCCGTGGACCGGCAAATGGGTACCGTCCGGTAATTTTCCAGCAGCGGCAGTTCCCCGGAAACAGAGGAGTGGTCCTCCAGGCCCGCCAGCTCCACAAAGCAGGACGCATCGCCCCGGGACACATGGCCGCTGATCAGGAAGCCTCGGGCCTTGCTGGTTCTGTTGCGTCCGTCCAACTCCTCCCCATAGGTCACATCGTGCCAGGGCAGAATGTCCTCCGGCGGCGCCAGCAGCTCGGTCTGCGCCAGGTCCTCCCGCAGCTGCGCGTAGCTATCCACGTTTTTCTGGGGCTGGGGATATATCGGCCAGGTCAGCACAGTATACACGATGCCGCCCACAAGAGCCAGCAGCACCGCCAGCAGGACGATTTTTGTGGATTTCTTCATGGCAGGACTCCTTTCCCGTCAGGAATACAGGTCGATGATTTCGCGGCAGGCGGCCTGCAGCAGGCCGTCAAAATAGTCGGTCACATCCTGGGTCAGGGCGCTTTCCGGCGGGGCCATCATGCCCACCTGATAGAGGTGCCCCTCCACCACAAACTGCATCTTCACGCCCCCATCGCCTGACTGGACATAAATGGGGACGGTTTTGTAATTCTCCCGCAGCGTCGGATAGTCGTCCGACGCGCCGGTTTCCCGGAAGGCGATGATATACGCCGAGTATACGGTTCCCTCATAGGAGATGTCCCCGGCCATGGTATAGCCGCAGGGCCTGGCAAAGCGCCAGGTGTTATCCAGCCAGAAATCATACTCCGGCTGGGTCCAGGGAAGCACATCCTCCGGCGGCGCCAGCACGCCCAGGTCCTCCGCCGTCTGCTTCATCTGCTGATAACTCTCCGCCGGTTTCTGACGGTCGGGGTACATCGGCCAGGTCAGGGCGGTGTAGACGATCACGCCCACCACAGCCGCAAGGATCACCAGCAGGATGATTTTTCCGATCTTCTTTCCGGTTTTCTGTTTCATGGCAGTACCTCCTTTCCGATATTCTAACACATCTCCACCCATATTGCAAGGAGTATTCGCAATTCGCCGACACTGTGTCGGTTATCCGGCCATTCTGCCGTTTAAGTCCTGTCAGATTCGCCCAATCTGACGCTTGGTTTGACTTCCCCCGCGGACGATGATATAATAAAGTGTTAAGTTCTTTGGCAGGAGGTGGACATATGCAGGAGGAACGGCAGCCCATGGGCTCGGAGTCCCTGGGGACGCTGCTGCGCAGCTGGCGGGACGGCACATTTTCTGAGATATGGGACGACTGGAAGTGGATCTGGGGCTATACAAAACGTTATCGCCGGGCGGTGTGGATCTACACCATCCTGGGGGTGGCCAGCTCCACGCTGGGTCTGGTGTCCGCCGTGGCCAGCAAATACTCCATCGACATCATCACCGGCTACGACAGCGACCGGCTGTGGTTCGTCATCACGGTGATGGTGGCCTCGGCCCTGGTGGGGCTGCTGCTGCGCAGCGTCACCTCCCGCATATCCACGAAGATATCCCTGCGGGTGAACAACGACATCCAGGCGGAGGTGTTCGACCGGCTGCTGGGGGCCGACTGGAAGTCCCTGAACGATTTCGCCAGCGGCGACCTGCTCAGCCGCCTGTCCACCGACGCCGGGGCCGTGTCCTCCAGCGCCATCCGGTGGCTGCCGGACCTGGTGGTAACGGTGTACACCTTCATCGCCACCCTGGCGGTGATCCTGCACTACGACTGGATCATGGCCCTGCTGGCCCTGGCCAGCGCCCCCTTCCTGCTGCTGACCTCCCGCCGCCTGATCCGGGGCATGCGCACCCACCAGCAGGAGGTGCGCCAGGTGGGCAGCCGCCTGATGTCCTATGAGACGGAGACGCTGCACAACCTGGACGCCATCAAGGGCTTCGGCATCACCGGCCGCTACGGCGCCGGGCTGCGGCAGCGGCAGGAGGAATTCCGCCGGGCCAGCCTGGATTACAACCTGTTCAGCATCCGCACGGAAATTCTCATGTCCGTGCTGGGCTCCGCTGTGCAGATGGCGGCCTTCGGCTACTGCCTGTATCTGCTGTGGTCGGGGAAGATCCTGTACGGCACCATGACCCTGTTCCTGTCCCAGGGGACCAAGCTCAGCTCCGCCTTCAACGCCCTGGTGCGGACGGTGCCGTCCTTCCTCAGCGCGTCGGTGTCCGCCCGGCGCATCCGGGACCTGTTCGCCCTGGAGCCGGAGCCGGTGCTGCCGGACGACGGCCTGGACCGGCAGGCATCCCGGGGCTTTACCGTGGCGGCGGAGGGCGTCAGCTATGGCTATGTGCCCCGGCAGCCGGTGCTGACCCGGGCGGACTTCCGGGCCGCGCCCGGCGAGATTGTGGCCCTGGTGGGTCCCTCCGGCGGCGGCAAAACCACCACGATCCGCCTGCTGCTGGGGCTGGTCCGGCCCCAGGAGGGCCGGGCCTATCTGCAGGCCGCCGACGGGCGGCAGGTGGAGATGAACGCCGGACTGCGGCGGTATTTCTCCTATGTGCCCCAGGGGAACACCCTGCTCTCCGGCACCATTGCCGACAATCTGCGGATGGTGAAGCCCGACGCTGACGACCGGCAGCTATGGGAGGCCCTGGAGGCCGCCTGCGCCTGGGATTTCGTCTCCGCCATGGACGGGGGGCTGAACGCCTCCGTGGGGGAGCACGGCCACGGCCTGTCCGAGGGGCAGGCCCAGCGCATCGCCATTGCCCGGGCCCTGCTGCGGGACGCACCGGTGCTGCTGCTGGACGAGGCCACCAGCGCCCTGGACGTGACCACCGAGCGGACCATCCTGCGGAACCTGGCCGCCCGCTACCCCCACAAGACCTGCATCGTCACCACCCACCGGCCCACGGTGATCTCCCTGTGCCGCCGGGTGTATCAGGTGTCCGGCGGCCGGATGGAGCTGCTGGACAATGACCGGGCCCAGCGCCTGGCTATGGACTTCTGAAGATTGTCCCGGAACCGGTCAGGTTCCGGGATATTTTTTGACAAAAGGCTTGCCGCCTGCGGGCGGCAAACTCTGCGAGGCTTTTAATATTTTTTTCGTTAGGCTAAGGAAAAGACGGGATTTTGTAACAGTTTCGTTAATAATTGCCCGGCCCTCTTGCGCGCGGCGCTTTAGAATGTTAAAATTCTTTAAAATGTTTTTTACAGTTGTGTAACAACTGGCTTATAACGCGCAAGGAGTGATACGATTATGCCCAAATTCAGCGTAAAAAAGCCGCTGACCGTGTTCGTGGCGGTGCTGGCGATTCTGGTATTGGGGGTGGTGGCCTATCTGAAGATGACCCCCGACCTGATGCCCAATATGGATTTCCCTTATGTGATCCTGGTGACCACCGATCCCGGGGCCAGCCCCGAAACTGTGGAGGCCGACATCACCAAGCCCCTGGAGCAGTCCATGGCCACCCTGGACCGCATCAAGAACGTCACCTCCAGCTCCATGGACAGCGTGTCCATGGTGGTGCTGGAGTTTGAGGACGGAGTGAATATGGACACCGTCAGCGTGGATATCCAGCAGAAGATCAACCAGCTGAAGGGCTCCTGGTCCAACACCGTGGGCGATCCCTATGTGCTGAAAATGAACCCCTCCATGCTGCCGGTGCAGGTGGCGGCCCTGTCCTATGACGGCAAGGACATCACCCAGCTGTCGGACTTCGTCAACGACACCCTGTCCCCCAAGCTGGAGGGCATCACCGGCGTGGCCAGCGTCACCGTCAGCGGCACGGTGGAGCGTCAGCTCCATGTGATCCTCAGCCAGAAGAAGCTGGATGCTCTGTCCCAGCGGCTGTCCGATGCCATTGCGAAGCATCTGGACGACGCGGCGGGGCAGCTGGCCTCCGCCCGGGGCCAGGTCAACAGCGCCAAGGCTGCTATCCGCAGCGCCGAGGAATCCGCCGTCCGGGACGCCGTGACCCAGGCCCTTACCACCATTCAGGACAGTCTGAAAACCATGCGGGACAGCCGGGACCAGCTCCAGGACAACCTCCGGGAGCTGGCGGACATTCAGCGGGAGAAGGCCCGGCTGGAGGCGGAAAACGCCCCGTATCAGGCGAAGATCGAGGCCATCCGCCAGAACCCCTCCATGACGGAGGAGGAAAAGCAGGCGGCCATCGCCGAAATCGAAAGTGACCCCGAATACGTCCGCATCCAGGCGGAGCTGGCGGCGCTGGACCTGCGCATGGCGGCCCTGGGCGTCAAGTGGGACGAGGCCGTCCAGCGGGCCAAGGAGTGGCAGAAGCAGCTGGAGGAGCTGGAAAAACAGCTGCGGGACCTGGAAACCGACGAGGGCGTGGCCAAGCTGGCGGACCAGGTGACCGCCGGGACCCTGACCATGACCGACGCCGTGAACCAGATCATCTCCGCCAACATCCAGCTGGACAGCGCCCTGAGCCAGATCGACCAGGGACTTCAGACCCTGGAGGAATCCCGTTCCACCGCCCTGAGCCAGGCGGACCTGTCCTCCAGCCTGAGCCTACCCACCATCACCGCCCTGCTGACGGCCCAGAACTTCTCCATGCCCGCCGGATATCTGAAGGAGGACGGCGTCAACTATATGGTTTCCGTGGGCGACGCCATCGACACCCGCCAGGACCTGGAGGACTTGGTGCTCTTTGACCTGGGGATGGACGGCATCGACCCCATCCGCATGAAGGACGTGGCCGACGTGGCCATCACCGACAACTCCTCGGAGATCTACGACAAGCTCAACGGCAAGGACGGCGTCATCGTCTCCCTCAACAAGCAGTCTACCTACGCCACGGCGGAGGTGTCCAACAACATCAACGACCGCTTCCGGGAGCTGGAGGCGGAGTACGAGGGGCTTTCCTTCGTGCCCCTGATGGACCAGGGGGACTACATATACCTTATCATCAACTCCATTCTGTCGTCTCTGGGCTGGGGCGCGCTGTTCGCGGTGCTGATCCTGTACCTGTTCCTGCGGGACCTGCGGCCCACGGTGATCACCCTGTGCTCCATCCCCATCAGCGTGATCTTCGCCGTGGTGCTGATGTACTTCTCCGGCGTTACCATCAACATGATCTCCCTGTCGGGCCTGGCCGTGGCGGTGGGCATGCTGGTGGATAACTCCGTGGTGGTCATTGAGAATATCTATCGCCTGCGCTCCAGGGGAGCCACCGTCATCCAGGCGGCGGTATCCGGTGCCCGGCAGGTGCTGGGCGCCATCGTGGCCTCCACCCTGACCACCGTGTGCGTGTTCCTGCCCATCGTATTCGTGGAGGGCATCACCAAGCAGCTGTTCACGGACCTGGCCCTGACCATGACCTATTCCCTGCTGGCCAGCCTCATTGTGGCCCTGACCCTGGTGCCCGCCATGGCCGCCGGTATGCTCCGCAAGGAGAAGCCCCAGAAGCCGGGACTGCTGGATAAGGTCTATCCCGCTTATCGCAAGGCCGTGTCCTGGTCCATCCACCACAAGCTGGTGGTGCTGGGAGTGTCCCTGCTGCTGCTGGTGGGCTCCGCCGGAGCCGCTCTGGCCCGGGGCTTCGCCTTTATGCCCAATATCGACATGTACACCGTGAACCTGACCATCTCCATGCCTGAGGGCTGCACCCGGGAGCAGGCGGTGGCCCTGGCGGACGAGGCCCTGCAGCGCATCGCCGCCGTGGACAACGTGGAAACCGTGGGCGCGATGATGTCCTCCGCCTCCGGCGCCGGGAGCATGGACATGACCAGTATGATGACCGCCGGCGGCGGGGAATACGACGTCACCGCCTACATCACCCTGCCGGAGGGGGCCTCCGGCGCGGAGGCCGGCAAGCAGATGGAGGCCGCCTGCGCGGACCTTGCGTGCACCGTCACCGCCTCCGGGGCCATGGACACCTATATGTCCTACCTGACCGGCAGCGGCATCACCCTGAACGTCTACGGTGACGATATGGAGCAGATGCAGTCCGCCGCCCGTGACCTGGCGGCAAAGCTGGCCACCGTCCCCGGCACGGAAAACGTGTCCGACGGCCTGGAGCAGGCGGCCGCCGCCCTGCACCTGTCCGTGGACCGCAACGCCGCCATGGAGAAGGGCCTCACCGTGGCCCAGGTGTACTTGGCCGTGGCCTCCGCCCTGACAGACACCGACAGCTCCCTGTCCCTGACCCTGGACGGGCTGGACGTCAGCGTGTCCATCCAGTCCCCGGAGGAGAGCCGCATGACCCGGGAGAAGCTCCTGGATCTGGAAATTGACCCCTCCTCCGCCTCCGCCATGAGCAGCATGATGAGCAGCGCCTCCTCCGGCAGCTCCATGGGAAGCATGAGCGGTATGAGCAGCATGTCCGGCATGACCAGCGCAAGCGCCTCCGGCAGCAACCAGAGCGGCGAGTCCGTCCGTCTGGGGGACATCGCCCAGCTGGAGGAGACCGTCAGCCTGAACACCATCAACCGGGACCAGCAGCGGCGGTATATCACCGTGTCCGCCGACGTGGCCGACGGCTATAATGTCACCAAGGTCACCTCCGCCGCCGAAAAGGTCATCGGCCAGGCGGAGCTGCCCCAGGGCGTCACCGCCGCCTTCCAGGGGGAGAACGAGGCCATCATGGACGCTATCGGGCAGCTGCTGCTGATGCTGCTGCTGGGCATCGTACTGGTGTATCTGGTGATGGTGGCCCAGTTCCAGTCCCTGCGCTCGCCGCTGATCGTCATGTTCACCATCCCCCTGGCCTTCACCGGCGGCTTCCTGGCCCTGCTGCTGGCAGGGGTGGAGGTCAGCGTCATCTCCCTGATCGGCTTTGTGATGCTGGTGGGCGTCATCGTCAACAACGGCATCGTCCTGGTGGACTACATCAACCAGCTGCGGCTGGAGGGTATGGGCCGCCGGGAGGCCATCATCGAGGCCGGCGTCACCCGCCTGCGGCCCATCCTTATGACGTCTCTGACCACGATTCTGGGCCTGGTGGTCATGGCCTTCGGCAAGGACGTGGGCACGGCCCTGATGCAGCCGGTGGCCCTGGTGTGCATCGGCGGCCTGCTGTATGCCACGCTGATGACCCTGCTGGTGGTGCCGTGTATGTACGACATCCTCAGCCGCCGGGATCTGCGGAAGGTGGACGAGGAAGAGCTGAAGCTCCTGGATATGTGAAAAAAAGCGCAAGAAACAGATCGCCCCTGCCGCAGCGGCAGGGGCGATCTCAGCGTCTATTAGAAATATTTCACAAACCCCGACAGCAGCAGGGTGGGGAGCAGCAGCAGAACCAGGAAGGCCAGCATGTACAGCGGCGACAGGGCGGCGAAATCGCCGGCGGTGGTCAGATAGTACGACAGCACCAGGCCGCACAGGCCGCCGATCCAGCTGAGGACGGTGGACCAGCGCACCGCCTGACACATCCGCTGGCTGCCGATGACGGTTTCCGCCATAGGCAGCAGGCCGTCCCGATAGATCAGGGCGTTGGGGGTCTCCCCGGGCTGGGCGGTCAGCTCCGCCAGGGCCAGCCGGGTGGCCACGCCCGGATAGATGGGCCGGGCGTTCAGGCGGAATTTCCGCTTCAGCAGATTGGGGGTGATGTTGACGCCCCGGGTGGCCAGCACCGGGGTCACCCGGTTCCGGCGCAGAGCCCGCAGGGCCCACTCCACGTTCCGGGAGGGCAGGTACTTCACCGCGAAGATGGCCGCCAGGCGCCCGTCCACCGTCATAAAGACGCCGGTGTCCATTTTCAGGTCCCGGGGCAGGGCGATGCGGCGCTTTTTCATGAAATAGGCGCTGCCCATGGCCACCGTGGCCCCCCGGACGGTGCAGTCGATGCCGCCGTCCTCGTAATAGTGCAGGTCGTGGGCGTCGTAGCGAAAGTGGACCTGGCCGTCCATCAGCTGCTGCAGCAGAGGCGTCAGCTGGCTTCCGGCGGCCCGGCACAGGGCCTCGGCATAGGCCAGGGCCTCGCCGATCTCCTGATCGTATACCTTCAGGCCGTTAAGCTCCACCGTACCCAGGGCGGCGGAGGGCTCGTTCTTCTCCTTGCCGCGCAGGGACAGGACACCGACCGGGAACAGGTCCTCGTCCGTGACCACCACCCGGCGGGCGGCGGTAATGGCCCGGGCCCCCTTCCAGCCCGCCACGGCGCAGCCGCTTTTGTGCAGGCGGCGGCACAGCAGGGACAGAGGCAGCGTTCCGGACAGGGGCAGGGACAGGGGCACCGTGGCCGACAGCAGCGCCGACCACAGCCAGAGGAACCGGTTCATCTGGTGCCCGCTGAGGGCTGCCACCAGGGCCAGCACCGTGGCCAGGGCCAGGTACAGCGGCGTCAGAATGGGCTGCCACCGGGCGGCGGGGTCCGGGGACTGCCACATGCGGTAAAAGCCCTCCAGCCGCCCCTGCTGCTTGCAGGCTCCGGCGGCGGTGACGGAGGCCACATACGGCGGCGTGCCACCCAGCTGGGCCAGGCGGAAGCTGTCATACCGGGCCCGGGCGGCGCGATATTGGCCGCAGGCGCACAGATACAGCAGCAGGGCCGCCGGGGCGGCAAAGGGCAGGTTCGGGCATTGCCCCAGAAACAGGCACTGGGCGCTGTCCGCCAGAGCTGCCAGGCCGCACACCAGCGCCGCCGCCGGGGCGGTGACGCGCCCATGGCCCAGGCTCTCCCCCGCCTCGTGCCACAGCCGGGTGCTCAGCAGCAGGCACAGGGCCAGCAGTCCCGCCGGTATGCCGCAGCGCAGCCAGACGTGGTCATACCACCCCTGGGACAGCAGGTCCAGCCCGTCGATGACGGCCACGGCTATGGCCAGCAGGGTGGGCGCCGTCAGCAGCAGACGCTGCCGGTGCAGCCGGGCGCACTGCCACTTCTGCTCCCGGGCGGCGTCGTCCATGGTGGGCTCCGGCTCCGGCGGCTCCTCCGGGGCGTCGCCCGGGTTTTCCAGGTCCCGGGCGGGGATACGGTCCCGGAGCCACTGGGCAGCGGCGGACAGGCGCTCCCTCAAAGGCACCCGCTCCGGCAGGACGGCATCCTGGTCGTCCTCCTCCGGAACGGCCCGGGGCTCGTCCGGGTCCTCCTGCCGCTGCCGGAAGCGGCGGCGCAACCGGTCCAGGGGGTTCTCCCGGGGCGGTTCGTCGTCCGGGCGATACTCCGGCTCCGGAACAGGCTCCGGTTCCGGTTCGGGTTCTGGTTGTGGTTCTTGTTCCGGCTCTTGTTCCGGTTCGGGGGCCGGCTCAGGCTCCGGTTCGGAGACCGGTTCGGGTTCGGGGATGGGCTCCGGTTCCGGGGCAGGCTCCGGCTCCCTTCGGGACCCACCCGAGCCGAATTCGTCCAGAATGTCGTCTATGGTGAAGTCCATCTCCGGCGGCGTGGGCCGCATGTCTTCGTTACGCATGGTGATCCCTCGTTGTTATCCCCGGCGCTGGCGCACGGCCTCATACAGCAGGATGGCGGCGGCCGCCGACGCGTTCAGGGAGGAAATATGCCCCTTCATGGGGATGCTGACCAGGAAATCGCAGTTTTCCGCCACCAGGCGGCTCATGCCGTCCCCCTCGGAGCCGATGACAATGGCCGCCGGGCCCTTGAGATCGGCGCTGTACAGGTCGGTGGAGGCTCCGGCGGCGGTGCCGAAGATCCAGACCCCCTGTTTTTTCAGGTCCTTCAGGACGGAGGTGAGGTTGGCCACCCGGGCCACCGGCAGATAGCTGACGGCTCCGGCGGAGGTTTTCCCCACGATGGCGGTGAGCCCGGCGGAGCGGCGCTTGGGGATGATGAGCCCGTGGGCCCCGGCGCACTCGGCGGTGCGGAGGATGGCCCCCAGGTTGTGGGGGTCGGAGATCTCGTCGCACACCACCAGCAGAGGCGGCTCCCCCTTGGCGGCGGCGGCATCCAGGATGCTCTGGACGCTGACGTATTCCCGGACGGCGGCCAGGGCGATGACCCCCTGGTGGGAGTGGGTGCGGCTCATGGCGTCCAGCTTCCGCCGGTCCGCCTCCACCACCACCACACCAGCCTCCCGGGCCCGGGAGGCGATATGGCCCAGGGTCTTGTCCGTTTCGCCCTTGGCTAGATAGATCTTGTCAATGGCCGTTCCGGCCCGCAGGGCCTCGATCACGGCGTTGCGGCCCTCGATGAGGCCGTCGGCCTCCGCCTGGGGGGCGGGCCGTCTGGTTTCGTTGTCTCTCATGGTGCGATGTCCTCGTTTTTTCGATATTTTATTCAGTATACCATATTCCATGGACAAGATAAAGCGCCCGGGACACAAATTTTTCGCCATTTTTCCCGGCGGGCTTTCTTGTATCAGGCTGGAAAATGTGGTATGATGAATTATTAAATTAGGGAAGTGCCGCCTTTTTCACGACACGGGGCGGCTGGGAGGTTTCCATTGGACAGAAAGCAAGTGCTTCTCGACGACGGGCAGATGGCCCGCCAGCGGGAATTTACCGAAAAAATCCACGCCATGCACCAGGCCCGGGGCCGGACGCCTCTGGCCCTGGTGGACACCTTCGGGTGCCAGCAGAACGTGGCCGACAGCCAGCACATCCTGGGGATGCTGCGGGACATGGGGTGCGAGTTCACCGACGATGCCGCCCGGGCGGACATCGTGGTGATGAACACCTGCGCCATCCGGGACCATGCGGAAAAGCGGGTATACGGCACCCTGGGCGCCCTGACCCACACCAAGAAGCAGAACCCGGAGCAGATCATCTGCCTGTGCGGCTGCATGGCCCAGCGGCCGGAGGTGGCGGAGAAGGTCCGGACCAGCTATCGCCATGTGGACCTGGTGTTCGGGCCCCAGGCCCTGTGGAAGTTCCCGGAGCTTCTGTATCAGGTGTATACCCGCCGGGGCCGGGTGTTCTCCGTGGAGAACGAGCACGGCTCCATTGCCGAGGGGATGCCTGTGGTCCGGGAGGGCCGGGTCCGGGCGTGGGTGTCCATCATGTATGGGTGCAACAACTTCTGCTCGTACTGCATCGTCCCCTATGTCCGGGGCCGGGAGCGCAGCCGCGCCCCGGAGAGGATCGTGGAGGAGGTCCGCCAGCTGGCGGCGGAGGGCTTCAAGGAGATCACCCTGCTGGGCCAGAACGTGAACTCCTACGGAAAGGACCTGCCGGAGCCCTGGGACTTTGCGGACCTGCTGCGGGAGCTGGACAAGATCGACGGCGACTACCTGATCCGGTTCATGTCCTCCCAGCCCAAGGACGCCGGCTTTAAGCTGTTTGACACCATGGCCCGGAGCCGCCATGTGGCCCACCAGCTGCACCTGCCGGTGCAGTCCGGCAGCGACCGGGTGCTGCGGGCCATGAACCGCCCCTATGACCGGGCGAAATACCTGGACCTGATCGGCTATGCCCGGAAGGTCATGCCGGACCTGGTGCTGACGTCGGACGTGATCATCGGCTTCCCCGGCGAGACGGAGGCCGAGGCCATGGAGACGGTGGACCTGGTGCGGCAGGTGGAATTCGACGCCCTGTTTACCTTCATCTTCTCCCCCCGCCCCGGCACCCCGGCGGCCAGAATGGACGATCCGGTGCCCCGGGCGGAGAAGCAGAAGTGGTTCGACATTCTGTGCAGCACCCAGAATGAGATATCCGCCCGGCTTCATGCCGGATATGTGGGCCGGACCCTGCGGGTACTGGTGGACGGCGAAACCGACGACGCCCGGTGGCCCCTGTCCGCCCGGACGGCGGGGGGACGGCTGGTGCACCTGGTGGGGGACAAGTCCGCCCTGGGCCAGTATCGAGACGTGAAGATCACCGACAGCAACACCTGGGCCCTGTTCGGGGAGATGCTGTAAACCATATCCCACATAGTTTTGCACTTTTCAACAATGTTTTCCACCACCATTCGACAGATCAGCCGCCTATGCGGCAGAAAGCGCGGGTGAAACCATGGCAGAGCTGACCCCCATGATGAAGCAGTATCTGCAGATCAAGGAACAGAATCAGGACGCCATCCTGTTTTTCCGGCTGGGAGATTTTTACGAGATGTTCGGCGACGACGCCCGGAAGGCGTCCAAGGAGCTGGACCTGACCCTGACCACCCGGGATAAGGACAAGAACAAGAGCTTCGAGGAGAAGATCCCCATGTGCGGGATCCCCTATCACGCCTCGGACGCGTATATCGCCCGGCTCATCGCTAAGGGCTACAAGGTAGCCATCTGCGAGCAGACCGAGGACCCTGCCACGGCCAAGGGCCTGGTGGACCGGGACATCATCCGGGTGGTGACCCCCGGCACGGTCATTGACGCGGCCTGCCTGGAGGAGGGACGCTCCAACTTCTGCGCGGGGCTGTATCTGGACGACACCTGCGCGGGCTTCAGCGTGTGCGATATCTCCACCGGCAAGACCCACGTCACCGCCTTCCAGGGTCCGGACCGGGCGGAGCACCTGCTCAACGAGCTGGGGCGGTTTTCCCCGGCGGAGGCGGTGGTGAACCAGGCGGCCTACGACTGCGGGCCGCTGCTGAGTCTGATGCAGGATAAGCTCCACTGCCATGTGGAGCGGCTGAGTGCCGGACGCTTTCAATTGCAGGAGGCGGAAAGGACCGTCCGGCAGCAGTTCGGCGATGAGGCCGCAGGACGGCTTCCCAAGGGGAATCCCGCGGCGGCGCTGTCGCTGGGAGCCCTGCTGGGCTATCTCCACGAGACGCAGAAAACCGACCTGCGCCATGTGGACGACCTGGACTATTACCAGCAGGGGCAGTTCATGGAGCTGGACCTGACGGCACGGCGGAACCTGGAGCTGACGGAGACCCTGCGCAGCAAGGAGAAGAAGGGGAGCCTCCTGTGGGTGCTGGACAAGACCCGAACCCCCATGGGCGGGCGGATGCTCCGCAGCTGGCTGGAGCGACCCCTGCTGTCCGTAACGGCCATCACCCGCCGCAGCGGCGCCGTGGGCCAGCTGGTGGACCACACCATGATCCGGGAGGAGCTGGCCCTGGCCCTGACGGGCATCGGCGACATGGAGCGCCTGGTGGGCCGCATCGTATACGGCACCGCCGGGGGCCGGGACGTGGTATCCCTGAAAAACGCCATGGCCCGGCTTCCCCACGTGAAGGAGCTGCTGTCGGCCTTTGACCGGGGCCGCCTGGGGGAGCTGGCCCAGCTGGACCCCCTGGAGGACCTGACGGACCTCATTGGCCGCACCCTGTGCGACGATCCCCCCTTCTCCGTCCGGGAGGGGGAGTTCATCCGGGACGGCTTCGACCAGGAGGTGGACCGCCTGCGGAGCATCCTCCACGGCGGCAAGGGCGTCATCGCCTCCATGGAGGCCGCCGAAAAGGAGAAAACCGGCATCCGTAGCCTGAAGATCGGATACAACAAGGTATTCGGATACTACATCGAGGTGTCCAACTCCTTCAAGGACCAGGTGCCGGATACCTATATCCGCAAGCAGACCCTGGTCAACGGCGAGCGGTACATCACCCAGGAGCTGAAGGACCTGGAGCACGACATTCTGTCCGCCTCGGACCGGGTGTCGGCCCTGGAGTATGAGCTGTTCACCCGCCTGCGGCAGGAGCTGAGCGGCCATGTGGCCCGGATCCAGGCCACGGCCGCCGCCGTGGCGGAGGCGGACTGCCTGTGCTCCCTGGCGGCGGTGGCAGTGAAGAACAACTACTGCTGCCCGGCGGTGGACGAGTCCGGGGTCATCGAAATCCACCAGGGACGCCACCCGGTGGTGGAGGCCATGCGGCCTGACGCCCTGTTTGTGCCCAACGACACCTATATGGGCCGCAGCGAGGACCGGGTGTCCATCATCACCGGCCCCAACATGGCGGGCAAGTCCACCTATATGCGCCAGGTGGCGCTGATGGTCCTGATGGCCCAGATCGGGTCCTTTGTCCCGGCCAAGGCCGCAAGACTTGGCATCGTGGACCGGATATTCACCCGCATCGGGGCCTCCGACGACCTGTCGGCGGGACAGTCCACCTTTATGGTGGAGATGACGGAGGTCAGCGACATTCTGCGCACCGCCACCGCCGACAGCCTGCTGATCCTGGACGAGATCGGCCGGGGCACCTCCACCTTTGACGGCATGAGCATTGCCCGGGCGGTGCTGGAATACTGCGCCGACCCCAAGCGCCTGGGGGCCAAGACCCTGTTTGCCACCCACTATCACGAGCTGACCGCCATGGAGGGGACCCTTCCCGGCGTGAAGAACTATAACATCGCCGTCCGCACCCGGGGGGAGGAGATCGTGTTCCTGCGGAAGATCGTCCCCGGCGGCGCGGACCGCAGCTACGGCATCGAGGTAGCCAAGCTGGCGGGCCTGCCGGAGGCGGTGGTGTCCCGGGCCAGGAAGATCCTCCGGCAGCTGGAGGAGGAGTCCGGTCGTCCGGCGGCGGCCCCCGCCCCCCGGGAGGACCAGGTGTCCTTTGCCGCCGTGGCCGAGGGGGAGGTCATCGACCGGCTGCGCCGGGCCCAGGTGGACTCCCTGACGCCCCTGGAGGCCCTGCAGCTGCTGTATGAGCTGAAAAAGAAGCTGACGTAACACGAAAGGACAACGCTATGCCTGATATTCAATGCCTGCCCCGGCACGTGGCGGACCTGATCGCCGCCGGCGAGGTGGTGGAGCGGCCCGCCAGCGTGGCCAAGGAGCTGCTGGAAAACGCCCTGGACGCCGGGGCCACCGCCATCGTGGCGGAGGTGCAGCACGGGGGCCTGACCTATCTGCGGATGACGGACAACGGCTGCGGCATCGCGCCCCAGCAGCTGCCCACGGCGTTTCTGCGCCATGCCACCAGCAAGCTGCGCACCGCCGGGGACCTGGCCGCCATCGGCACCCTGGGCTTCCGGGGCGAGGCCCTGGCGGCCATCTCCGCCGTGTCCCGGGTGGATATTTTCACCCGCCAGACCGGGGCCCAGACCGGGGCCTCCCTGCATCTGGAGGGGGGCGTGCCCGGCCAGGTGGAGGAGATCGGGTGCCCGGAGGGCACCACCATCTGCGTGCGGGACCTGTTTTACAACACCCCCGCCCGGATGAAATTCATGAAAAAGGACAGCGCCGAGGGGGCCGCCGTGTCCGGCATCGTCCAGCACCTGGCCCTGAGCCATCCGGAGGTGTCCTTCAAGCTGCTGCGGGACGGGGCCGAGGTGCTCCACACCCCCGGCGACGGGCAGCTGCTGTCCGCCGTTTATGCGGCCATGGGCCGGGACTTCGCCATGGGCCTGCAGGAGGTCCGGGGCTGCGGCGGCGACGTGCAGGTGTCGGGCTATGTGACCCGGCCCCTGAACGGCCACGGCACCCGGGGCCGCCAGCTGTTCTTCGTCAACGGCCGGTTCGTGAAAAGCCAGCTGCTGTCCGCCGCCCTGGAGGAGGCGTACCGCAACCGCCTGCTGAAGGGGAAGTTCCCCGGCTGCGTGCTGCATCTGACCCTGCCGGAGGACCGGGTGGACGTGAACGTGCATCCGGCCAAGACCGTGGTGAAATTCGTATCCGACAAAACCGCCTTTGACGCGGTGTACTATACCGTCATGGACGCCCTGAACCGGGCGGAACAGCCCGCCCGGCAGGAGGAAAAGCCCTTTTACCGGACCATGACCGCCCAGGAGTTCCGGCAGCAGCAGAAGCCCCAGCCGGAGAAGCCGCCGCTGGGCAGCTATACTGCCCGGCCCGCCGCCCCGGCCCGGCCGGTGCGCCCGGCGGAACAGCCGGCCCTGGCGGTGCGGGACGTGGCCCCGGAGCCGGGGAAGGCCTTCACGGCCCCCACGGCCCGGCCCGGCGTCAGCTATCACATCATCCCGCCGTCCCCGGCCCCTGCGGCAGAGCCGCAGGGACCGGCGCCTGTGCGGGAAGAACCGCCTGTGCAGGAGACGGTATCCCTGCCGGAGCAGGTGACTCTGGAGCCGCCCAAGGAGGCCCCCTGGCGCATCGCCGGGGAGGTGCTGCGGACCTATATCATCTGCGAGGACGAGGGGGAGAATGTGTGGCTCATCGACAAGCACGCCGCCCATGAGCGGGTGCGGTTCGACGCGCTGAAGGCCGCCGCTGAGCCGGTGATGACCCAGACCCTGCTGGAGCCGTTGGCGGTGGAGCTGCCGCCGGAGGACTGCGCGGCGGTGCTGGAGCAGCTGCCGCTGCTGGAGCGGTATGGCTTCCGGTGCGAGGATTTCGGCGGCGCGGTGCTGGTGCGGGAGGTACCCGGCGATATCGACGACCCCGCCGGGGCCCTGGAGGAGCTGGCGGAGGACTTGCGGCTGAACCGGGCGGACCCGGACGCGGCCCGGGACAGCCTGCTGTCCACCATGGCCTGCAAATCCGCCATCAAGGCCGGGATGCACACCGACCCCGCCGAGCTGCGGCGTCTGGTGGACCGAGTCCAGTCCGGGGAGATCCAGTATTGCCCCCATGGCCGCCCGGTGGCGGTGAAGCTCAGCAAATACCAGGTGGAGAAGATGTTCAAGCGGGCGTGACAGCCCGGGAAAGGAGCCGCCTATGACCGTTCTGTGCGTGGTAGGACCCACCGCCAGCGGAAAAACGAAAATGGCCGTGGCCCTGGCCCGGCGGCTGAACGGCGAGGTGGTGTCCGTGGACTCCATGCAGATCTACCGGGGCATGACCATCGGCACCGCCGCCCCCACGGCGGAGGAGATGGAGGGGGTCCCCCATCACATGATCGCCATGGCGGACCCGGCGGAGCAGTGGTCTGCGGCCCGGTTCTGCCAGGCGGCGGACGCCTGCATCCAGGATATCCTCAGCCGGGGAAAGCTCCCGGTGCTGGCCGGAGGCACGGGCCTGTACCTGGACGCCCTGATCCGGGGAGACGACTTTGCCCCCGGCTGCCAGGGAGGCCGGACCCGTCTGCGGCTTCAGCAGGAGCTGCGGGAGCTGGGGCCCCGGGAGATGCTGCGGCGGCTGGAGGCCGTGGACCCGGAGACGGCGGCGCGGCTGCACCTGCGGGACGAAAAGCGCATCCTCCGGGCCCTGGAGGTATATGAGGAGACCGGGGAGCCCATGTCCCGGCGGGACAAGCGGGGCCGGGAAAAGCCGGACCGGTACCAGGCCCTCTATATCGGGCTGAACTTCCGGGACCGGGCGGACCTGCGGGAGCGCATCGACCGCCGGGTGGACGAGATGGTCCACCGGGGGCTTTTGCAGGAGGTGCAGGCGCTTCTGGCCGGGGGCCTTCCCCGGGACGCCACGGCCCTGCAGGCCATCGGATACAAGCAGTTCCTGGCGGTGGCCGACGGCACGGCCACGGCGGAGCAGGCGGTGGAGGAGGTCAAGCTCCGCTCCCGCCAATATGCCAAGCGGCAGCTGACCTGGCTGCGGCGGAACCCGGCGATCCACTGGATCTACTGGGACAAGGAGCCGGATTTCCCGGCGGCTCTCCAGAATGCGACAGATTTTCTCACGGCCCATGGCTTAGGATAAGGGCAGGCGGACAGCCGTCCGCACAAAGAGAAAAGGAGCATTCGTTATGCAGAAAAACAACCTTCAGGACATCTTTTTGACCAAAGTCCGCAAGCAGAGCCTGCCCGTGACCGTGTTTCTGATGAACGGTTTCCAGATGCGGGGCAGCGTCACCGGCTTCGACAGCTTCACCGTGGTGCTGGACACCGACGGCAGGCAGCAGGTGATCTACAAGCACGCTATATCCACCATCGTCCCACTGCACCCGGTGACCCTGTATGACCCATGCCTGCCGTCGGAGGCGCAATAGCGCCCCGGCCGGAAGGCCGTCAAGCGTTTTGCCCCGGGCAAAACCTTGGGCACGGGCGGATTCACTTCGTCCGTGCGGAATAAAATCACGGGGCCCCGGATGCCGCCCTGCGGCATCTGGGCAACAGGCAGCAGGTGATCTACAAGCATGCAATATTTACCATCGTCCCGCTGCACCCGGTGGCCCTGTATGACCCATGCCTGCCGTCGGAGGCGCAATAGCGCCCCGGCCGGAAGGC
>ERZ1673742.131-NODE-131-length-117328-cov-19.997894_pt1 | contig 117328 bp, 114 predicted proteins | sample MGYA00580208_ERZ1673742 | MGnify/ENA primary metagenome ERZ1673742 (study PRJEB41218, sample SAMN15661774) | gut metagenome | host: Homo sapiens | place: Canada: London | collected 2015-08-20/2019-03-30 | study: EMG produced TPA metagenomics assembly of...
AGGAGGCTATCAGGACGCGGAACGGCGGGGAAATCGCCGAAGCGCCGCCTGTGGCGGATGAAGCGAGGCGATTTCGAGGAAGTGCCCCGGCTGTCGGCCGCGACAGCGGCCGAGAGTCGGCTGGCACGACGGTGGGCAGACACGGGCCCCGCTCTACGGAGTGTTTAACGATAGAATGTCTTGTAGGGCTGGGCCCATGTGCCCTGCCGCGTAGGAACGGGACGGTTCCCGGAACCCCCCGAACCCATTACCCATAAAAGGAGACGCAATATGGCAAAAATGACCTGGCTGGAACGGCGGTATCGCCGCAGCCGCCTGGACTATGTGCGCCACATCACCATCGACCCACGGGGTCCCGGCGTGGTGCGCATCCACATGATCCCGCCCCGGACGGAGGACCCCGCCGACCCGTTTCTTCTGCTGCTGAACGGGGCGCAGCTGGTGCCCCTGAACCTGAGCTGGGCCATCCTGCTGGCCAATTTCATGGACCAGCTGGAGCCCTGGAGCGGCCGGGAGATCGGAGAGCAGGACTGGCAGTCCATGCTTTCGGCGGCGGTGAAGGCCACCCGCCGCACCTATCCCGGCACCGGGAAAGCCGTTCTGCTGGGGGACCTGGAGCTGATGCTCCGCAGCATCGTGGCCATCGCCCGGGGGCAGGAGCCTCCGGCGGAGGTGGGAGCCCTCTCCCTGGGCGAATACGCCGGGCGGATGTCCGCCCCCCACCGGATGGACCTGATGATCAGCGCCATGACCCGGGAGGGCCGGTGGCACTGCAACCAGAAGTGCCTGCACTGCTACGCCGCCGGGCAGACCCTGGGGGAAACGCCGGAGCTGACCACGGACCAGTGGAAGTCCCTTCTGGAGAAGCTCCGCCGGGCCAACATCCCCCAGGTGACCTTCACCGGCGGGGAACCCACCCTGCGGCCGGACCTGCCGGAGCTGGTGGAGGCGGCCCAGTGGTTCATCACCCGGCTGAACACCAACGGCCGCCTGCTGACGCCGGAGCTGTGCCGCAGGCTGTTTGAGGCCAGCCTGGACAGCGTCCAGGTGACGCTGTACGACGCCCGGCGGGACGTCCACAACGCCCTGGTGGGGGCGGAGGGCTTCGACGACACGGTGCAGGGCATCCGCAATGCCGCGGCGGCGGGGCTGATCGTGTCGGTGAACACGCCCCTGTGCAGCCTGAACCGGGACTATGCCGAAACCCTGCGGTTCGTCCACGGCCTGGGGGTGCGGTACGTCACCTGTTCGGGGCTGATCCCCACCGGCTCCGCCGCCGGGGAGGAGAGCCGGGCCACCCGGCTGAGCCAAGAGGAGCTGACGGACATCCTCCGCCGGGCGGCGGAAACGGCCCACGGCCTGGGCATGGAGCTGGACTTCACCAGCCCCGGCTGGCTGCCGGAGGAGGCCCTCCGGGACATGGGCCTGCACCTGATCCCCAGCTGCGGGGCGTGCCTGTCCAACATGGCCCTGGCCCCGGACGGCACGGTGCTGCCCTGCCAGAGCTGGCTGGAGGGCCCGGGCCTGGGGAATCTGCTGACCGACGACTGGCGCGGCATCTGGGACGGCGAGCCATGCCGCCGCATCCGGGCGGAAAGCGCCAAAATGGAGCATATCTGCCAGCTGCGGCAGGAAGGGGGCCGCTGACCATGCGTAAAATTCTGTGCCGGGCGATGCTGTGCCTCTGCCTGGTGCTGGCCCTGGGGCCGGTACATACGGCCTTCGCCCAGGACCTGGACCGCATCGAGTCCTATGCCGTGGACGTGACCCCCAACACCGAGGACGGCAGTCTGCGGATCCAGGTGACCCTGGAATGGACGGTGCTGGCGGAGGGGCCGGTGAGCTGGGTGAAGATCGGCGTGCCCAACGGCAGCATCCGCCAAGAGCAGGCCCTGACGGACAACATCGACCGCCTGAGCTTCGACAACAGCTATATGTATGTGTACTTCAACCGGGACTATGACGACGGGGAGACCTTCCGGTTCTCCTACAGCTGGATCCAGGAGTATATGTACACCCTGGGGTCCGACGGCTCCGTGGAGTATGTCTATACCCCCGGCTGGTTCAACGAGGCCCGGGTGGGGCAGATGACCCTGACCTGGCACGACCCGGCGGGGGTGGACGGCGTGGACTCCCTGGGAAATACCGGCGGGGACCATGCGGCGGTCCTGACGGACCTGGACCACGGCCAGCAGCTGGACTTTGCCGTCCGGTACGACAGCTGGCCCGCCCGGCTGGCCCAGGAGGGCAGCCGGGACAACCTGCCCCAGGACAACGACCCGGGGTACGATCCGGGATATGACCCGGATTACCAGGACGACAGCGGCCTGGGTCTGGTGGGGCTGGTGATCCTGCTGGTGGTGGTGTTCCTCATCGTCAGGGTGGCGGCGGCCTCCGACGGATATCGGGGCGGCTTCGGCACCCACTATGTGTTCGTCAGCGGCCTATGGTATCCGGCGGGGCCGGACGGACGGCCCCGGCCCGGCTCCCACGGTACCCGGGAAAAACCGAAACCGCCCCGCAGCGGCGGCTTCGGCGGCGGCAGCCGGGGAGGCGGCTTCGGAGGGGGCGGCTTCGGCGGCGGGGGACACTGCGCCTGCGCCAGCAGCTGCGCCTGTGCGTGCGCCTGCGCCTGTGCCGGCGGCGGCCGGGCCGGGTGCAGCTCCAAGAACCTCTATGGCGCGGTGCATCTGGACCAGGAGCTTACCCGGGAAATGGAGAAATAAACGCGGCTTGTCCCAAAAGCCTCGCAGAGTTTGCCGCCCGCAGGCGGCAAATCAAGTGCAATCCGTTTTTTGCGGCGGCGTGTACGTCGCAAAAAACACTTCTCATACTGATTCCTGATTAAAAAATTTAATCAGGAATCCCGTGCGCTGCGCGCACGCACAGCGTGCAAGGGCACGCTGTGACGTCCCATACAAAACCTGACGCACCTTCGGTGCTATAAAAAGCTTTTCAAGCTTTTTAACAGGTTTTGGTATCAGTCTGCAAGTGTGGAATTTGTTCGCCCATGGCGAACAAATTATGCGCGCAGCAGACTGCAAGCCTTTTGTCAAAAAAGGGCCACGCCCTTTTTTGACAAGCTGGAGCGCACCCCCGGCCATAGAGGCCGGGGGTGCGCTCGTTTATAGGAAGGAAGCGTATGGGTTTATTTCACCCGTCTGCGCCGCAGCATCGGGGCCGCCGCCAGGGCAGCCGCCGCCGTCAGCAGCAGGGCGGTGTACACCGCCACGGGGGCGGCGTCGCCGGTCTGCACCGGCTGGGAGGCGGCCACCTGCACCGCCAGCTGGCTGACGGCACTTTCGTTGCCCGCCCGGTCCACGGCCTTGGCATACACCGGCGTGGCGGTGGGGGCGAAGGGGCCGGTATACAGCACCCACTCCGTGCCGTCATAGCTGTAGTACAGGGTCACGTCCTCCTGGGCGGCGGTCAGGGTCACCTTTCCGTCGCCGCCCTGGGCGATCACCGGGGCCTCGGGGGCCGCGGTATCCTTCACCACGGTGAAGGTCACGGTGGCGGAGGCGCCGGTGGCCTCGTCGCTGAGCTCCACCGTCACCACGTTCTCGCCCTCCTGCAGCTGTGCGCCGAAGGAGAAGCCCTTGGTGACAGGCTCGGCCAGCACGTTCAGATCCCCGGCGGGATACAGCAGCTGATTGCCGTTGATCTTCAGGCCCATGTTGCCGTACAGGGACGTCACGTCGCCGCTGACGGTGAACACATCCTCGTTGGTATAGACCACCGCGCCGTCGGCGATGCGGGCATCGTCGAACCGGACGGCGTAAGGCTCGGTATCCGGCAGATAGTACAGATACAGCTTATAGGTGTTGCTGAAGTCGTTCTCCTCAAAGACGGTGCTGAGGGTTTCCAGATACACGATGTTCAGGCCCTTGCGGATGGCAATGTCAAAGTCCACCTGGCGGCTGCCCTCCTGGGGCAGATACCGGACGCCGTTATAAATCACAAGGTTCGCGTCCCGGGCCAGGGTGGCCTGAACGTGGAGGCTGCCGTTCTCGTCCAGCATATCATCGGTGATGATATAGCGGGAATCGGACAGGCCGCCCAACTCGTTGCTCCACAGGGGATCCAGGTCCAGAATGTCGCCCCGTATGGTGCCGTCGGAATACCGGGCATCGTTGAAGCCGTCTTCGTTGTACATCTTCTCGCCGTATACCGTGTCGTACAGCAGCGCGTTGCGCAGGGTGCGGTGACCGGCGGCATCATAGGCCTCCACGCGGACTACCTGGCTCCAGGCGCTGTAATCATAGACCTCGCCGGTTTCGTCGTCTACGAACACGGACTCCTTATAGGCGAAGGGGAAGCTCATGAACATGCGGCCCTCCTCGTCCCGGGAATCCAGAGAGATCTCCTGGGTATGGACCTCGGCATCCACGTCGGTAGCGTCGGCGCCCATGAGCCAGTCAGAGAAGGTCTCGCCGTCCACGGTGCCGGTGAGCCAGCTGACGGTGATGCGGGTCAGGGACTCGTCGGTGACCTGGATCATCATGGGCACCAGGTCGTCCTTGGCATACTTGGTGGCCAGCAGATAGCCGTCCATGGTGTGGTCGCTGGTCCACAGCATGCTGTTGTCCCACTCGCCGTTTTTATCGCAGACATAGGACATGACGGAGGGCCTCTGCACGTCGAACAGGGCGGGCTTGTCCGCCTGGAACACCACGCTGCCGTCGGCGTCATAGGCCACCACATGCAGGGTGATGAGACCGGGCTCCTCCACACTCAGAGCCAGACGGAAGCCGTTGCGCTCATCGAAGGAAGCCTCCTGACCGTTGACGGTCAGCCTCCTGACGCTGCTGCTGGCAATGCCGCGGATCTGGGCCACGCAGTCGGTGATGTTCACATAGCTCTCGGCGACATAATCATAGTCGGCGCTGTAGCTGATGTCCCGCAGCACCGTCAGGCTGTCGTCGTTGTTGAGGTTGGAGAACATCACGGCGGCGTCAAGCCGGGCATTGGTGTACAGGATATCGGTGGTGCCGTTGAAGGCGTAGTCCATGCAGGTCAGGGCGATCTCGTTCATCTGGCCGTCCTGATAGGTTTCCACCGGCAGGACCACGCTGTATTCGCCGGTCTCCTCATTATAAGCGGCGTCATTGCCGGGAACAAAGTCCAGCTCCTCCTGGCCGTTGACGAACACGGCAGCGGTATTGAGAATGCCGGAGTAGTCCTGGGCGGTGTAGGTCAGGTACAGCATGCCGTCATCCACGGCGGCACTGGTGATATGGACCTGGGGCGCGGTGAGATCCAGCTTCACCGGCAGCAGAGTGGTCTCCACCCGGTCGCTGCCGGGCATCCGGGCCCGGATGCGCAGGGTGTACTGGCCCTCGTCGCACATGACATACTCGCCTGTGGCAATGTCGTAGCGGGTACCGTCCCAGGTGCCGTCGCCGGCAGTTCCGCTGCTGAGCAGGCTGATGGGAGAGCGGCTCTCGTTGGCGTCCATGGCCAGGTACTTGGCTACATTTTCCCGATGGTTGATCTGGCGGACCACCTGGCCGTTTTCATCCAGCACGTCCACGGTAACCTCGGCGGCGCTGCGCAGCAGGCCCACAATGGGCTGGGCGGCGTCGAAATCGCCGTCGCCGTTGGGGGAGAAGGCAATGTGGTCGGGATCGGTGGTCATGCTCTCGGTGTCGAAGCCGGCATAGGAATCGCCTGCTGCCACGGTGGTCACAGGCAGATTCTCATAGTAGTCGGTCATGATGTTGCCGTCGTCCCAGGCGGGCAGGTCGATGATCCGCTGGCAGCCATACCAGTCGCCGTAGAAGCCCATCAGGGGCAGAGACAGGTCCACATCGCCGTCGAAGGGCAGAAATGCCTCCACATAGTGGTTCTTGGCGGCATTGGCAGGGATGGTCAGGGTGCCGGTGACCTGAACCGTGCCGCCTGCGGGGACGGTGACGGCGGTCTTGTCAAAGGTCACGGATGCGCCGGACAACAGCTCCATGGCGTAGCTGCCGTCCTGGCCGGTAACGTCGGTGTATACCGGCACGGAGGCGGGCAGAGTATAGCCGGCGACGGCGGTGCCGTAGTTGGTAAGGGTCATGGTGAAGCCGGTGGTATTGCCCACCTCCTTCAGCGCCACGGAGGCCACGCCGTTATAGGTGGCCAGGACACGGTTTTCCGCAGCGGACAGAGGATCCGCCATGCCGCTGCCCTGCTGACGCACGGAATAGATGACGCTGCCGTCCGCAATGGGGTCGGCGGTGTTCATCAGGGTGTTCTTCACGAAGGTGTTCAGGCTGGTATCTCCCAGCACCAGGCTGCCGTCGGCCAGGGATTTCTGCAGGCTCTCCAGCACCAGGGCGGCGCAGCCGGACACATAGGGGGTGGCCATGGAGGTGCCGCTCATCTCCTCGTACTTCTCGCCCTTGGACACGGAGAGAATGTTGCCGCCGGGGGCGGAGATCTCGGGCTTGATGTCCAGGGTGGGGGTGGAGCCCCAGCTGGAGAAGGTGGACACCTTGCCGCCGGTGGCCTCGTTGGGATACACCACGTCGTGCAGGCCGTCGAAGGACACGGTGGCCCCGGCCTGGACCAGCTCCATGAGCCTGGCGCCGGTGTTGCCGCTGACCATCATGGCCGTGTACTGGCTGGCGCTTTCGGCGGACACGTTGGTGGGCACCTCGTCGGTGGCCTCGTTGTTATACACGATAACGGCGGAGGCATGGCACATGCCCATCAGATAGTTGATCTTATCCTCGAAGCTAATGTCCTTGCCCCGCTGGACCAGCGCCACATAGGGGCCCTCGGGCAGGGTGGACAGCTTGGGGAAAATGTCCTCGAACAGGTCGCCGTAGCCGAACTCCAGAATGGGCACCTCACCCAGGGAGGTCCAGTCGGTGTGGTTGCCCTGGGAGAAGTCCATGACCACACCGCTGTATACGGTGTCCTCGCCGCTGGTGATGGTCACGGATTTGCCCCGCAGCATGCTGTTGTCCACGGAGGCTACGCTGAGGGCGCCGGGATAGGTGGCGGGGTTGGACACCGCGCCGGTATCGATCACGCCCCAGTCGTTGGTGTTGACGCCCGTGTCGGAGGCGGAGGTGCCGTCGTTGCCGGCAGCCACGCACACCACCGCACCGTTCTCTTCAGCATAGGCCAGGGCCTTTTGCAGATAGTCCGCGTCGCTGTAGAAGCCTGCGGTGCCGCCCAGGCTCAGGTTCAGGATGTCGGCCCCCAGCTTCACGGAGTCCTCCACCGCCCGGATGATGTCGTCGTTATAGGCGCTGCCGGTGTCGCCGAACACCTGCATGGCGAAGATCTGGGCGTCGGGGGCAACGCCCACCACGCCGCCGTTCTCCTGGTCGCCGTTGGCGGCGACAATGCCGGAGACGTGCAGGCCGTGGGTGACCATCTCATTGCGGATGTCCTCCTCGCCCACATAGCTGCAGCCGAAGGGGACCTTGTCGGTGTAATACCGGCCATAGCCCAGGGCGGCGATTTTCTGGGCCATATCCGCCTGGGAATACTTCAGCTTGGCGTCCTGGTGCATCTGCATATCGGGGTGGGAGTAGTTCACGCCGCTGTCGATAACGGCCACCACGATGCCCTCGCCGGTATTGCCGCCATTTTCGGCCTTCCACAGCTCCATGGCGCTGGTCATGTCCTTGGCGGTGGTCATCCGGGCCTGATAGCTGGTGACCTCGCTGACGGATACCACGCCGTCCAGAGCCGCCACCTGCTTCATCTGAGAGCGGGTCATGTTCATGGAAAAGGCGCTGACCAGATATCCGGTCCGGTTGATGACGGAGTTGCCGGTGATGCGCCGGGCCTGGCGGATGATGCTCTCCTGGGAGCGCAGGGTCTTGCTCTCGGCGGACTGGACGGCGGCGGTGTAGTCCGCGTTCCCGGCCTGCTCCACGGCGGCGGGCACGTCGGTGACCACCATGGCCCGGACCACCTCATTGGGGTCCTTCCCGGCGTCCACGTCCACAACGGCGCTCTCCCGGACGGTGTCCTTCAGCCGCTGCACATAGTCATTGCCGCTGTAGGTCCGTTGGGCGGCCAGCGCCGGGACACACAGCGACACCGTCAGCGCCAGCGACAGGCACAGGGACAGTGCCCGCCGGAGGAGCCGGTGTACAAAGGTGTTTTCTTTCATATCTTTCCTCCTGAATAAACATTCACGCGGTCCGTTTTGCCCGCCGGGGCTTATGCCCCAGGCCCCGGCAGAGGCGTCCGGCCGCGCGCTCCGGAAATATGCTGGCAGATACAGGAGACTTCCGGATTTTGCCAGCAAATTTTTCACCATTATATAACCCTTTAGCGTAAAAAACAATCCGTCCGTCTGATAATTTTTTCCTTTTGGCTGGCATAAGTATCCGTGATAATTCTACATAAATATACGGGACTCCCCGAAGCCGCGCTCCGGGGAGTCCCGTTATGATCCTGTTTATTCCTCGTTGTCCCGCAGGTACTGGAGCCGCCGGAAGCTGCGGCGGGCCAGCAGAAAGCCCACCACTGCCAGCAGCAGGCAGGCCGCCCCCAGCAGGAAGGTCCGGGCGTCCAGGGCCGCATTTTCGCACAGGTAGGAGAAAATGCGGTAGGCCCCCATCACCAGCAGGATGCCCACCACCAGCAGGGCCGTCAGCACCGCCATGCTGCCGCACTCGTCGATCCGCTTCATGCCGCCCTCCTCAGTCCGTTACCGCTACGTTCAGGCCGAACTCCTCCGGCAGGAACCGGGGACACACGTTGCCGCTGGTGCAGATGGTGGAGGCGGCCAGCCGTGTGCCGATCTCGCAGGACTCGGCCAGGGTCTTGCCATAGGTCAGGCCGATGGTGGACCCGGCGAAGAAGGCGTCCCCGGCGCCGGTGGTGTCCTTCACGTCCACCTTCCGGCCGGGGCAGACGCCCTGCTCCCCGGTGCAGTCGGCGTACACCGCTCCCTGGCTCCCCATGGTGACGATCATCCGGGGGATCCGGGCGCTGCGGATCTTCAGGGCCAGGATCTCCTTCAGCTCCTCGGGAGTCTTTTCCGAGTAGTCGTCGGAGAACAGGATGCCCATCTCCTGCTGGTTGCAGACAAAGCAGCTGGTCTGCTACAAGAAGTCCCGGCGCTCCACGGCGATGCTCATGTTGGACACCACGGCATACACGTCCTTGCCGTATTTTTTGGCGTACTGAAACACCCGCTTGACGATCTCCTTGTCCATGTCGATCTCCAGGGCGATGCTGTCGGCGTCCCGGAAGATCTCGTCCCCCTTTTCATCCAGCAGGGCGATCAGGGGCCGCAGGTCCGGCCGCTTGCTGATGGCGGCGCACACATCCCCCTGGTTGTCGAACACCGCCAGCCAGGTGCCCATGCCGTCGGGAGTAGGCAGCACATAGTCGGTGTTCACCTTGTGATTTTTCAGCTGGCGCACCACGTCGGCCCCCAGGCCGGTGTCGTCCACCAGGCTGACAAAGGTGGGACGCAGCTCCACGTTGGCGATGTCCTCCACCACGTTGCGGCTGACGCCGCCGGGGACCTGCTCCACCCGGCCCACATTGCGCCCGCCGGGGATATAGGTGGACGTGGGATACCCCTTGATGTCCACGAAAACGGCGCCCAGCACCACGATTCCCATAAAAACGTCCTCCTGCAACTATATTTTCTTCATTATACCGCCTGGGGACCGTTTGGGCAAGCCCTTTCGGCGCATTTGTCTTGACGGGCCCCGGCTCCGGCGGCATAATAGAGGCAGCATACAAAAATTTTCCCCCTTTTCCGCGAAACCGCCGGGATTTTTTGACGGGATGACAGGCAGAAGCAACTCGAAAGGAGAATGTCACCATGGAGGACCGCGACATCGTGACCCTGTACTGGCAGCGGGATGAGGAGGCCATCCGCCAGACGGACCGGCAGTATGGCCGGTATCTGTCGGCCATCGCCTTCCACATCCTGGCGGACCGGGAGGACAGCCGGGAGACCGTCAACGACACCTATCTGCGGGCATGGGACTCCATGCCGCCCCACCGGCCCCGGGTGCTGTCCACCTATCTGGGCCATATCACCCGGCAGCTGTCCATCGACCGATGGCGGGCCCGGGGCCGGGTGAAGCGGTCGGCCTACGCCGTGTCCCTGGAGGAGCTGGGGGACTGCGTGTCCGGCGCTGCCACCCCGGAGGAGGCCCTGGACCTGCGGGAGCTGGGCCGGGCCGTGGGCGACTATCTCCGGACGCTGCCGCTTCCCGCCCGCCGGGCGTTTCTCTGCCGCTATTACTATGCCGACTCCCTGGCGGAGACGGCCCGGGTCTGCGGCATCAGCGTACCGGCGGTCAAGAGTCAGCTGTACCGCACCCGCCAGGGGCTGCGGACATATCTGGAAAAGGAGGGCTTTGACGTATGAACCCGGAACAGCTCAGCGACGCCATGAATGAATTGCCCCAGGAGCTTTTGGAGGAGACCCAGGCCGCCCGGTCCCGGCGGAGGCCGCGATGGAAGCCGCTGGCCGCGGCGGCAGCGTGTCTGCTGCTGGCGGCGGGAGCCTGGGCGCTGGCAGGCCGCCCGGCGGAACCCGCCCCGGACCCGGAGCCCGGGGACCTGCCGGTGCTGACCATCGACAGGGACTACAGCGGCATGGGAGATTACCCGCTGTCGGCGGAGGAATTTGCCGCCTATGACGGCGGACCGTGGCGGGAGGGCATGGAGCTTGCCGCCCTGCCGGTGTTCCGCAACACCACCCGCATGGACGTGGCCAACGGCTTCCGCACCGGCGGCGGAGACTATGCGCAGCTGCGGCGGACCATGGAGCAGATGGCGGCGGCGGCGGGGGCGGACGTGGCCCAGGCCGCCGTGGAGGTCCGGGTGCCGGACGAGACGGTGCAGGCCGCCATGGAGGACGCCTGGGCCGGGGAGACCTGGCAGTGCGGCGTGACGTTTGCCGTCAGAGGGGGACCTACGGAGCTGGCGCTGACGTGGAAGGATGTCACCGTGACCGTGGGGGAGAGTGGAGAGCTGTGGGTGAAGCTTTCCCGGCCGGAGCTGGCGGCTCTGACCCCTGACGCCGCGGCGGCGTGGCTGCTGGAGCAGTACGGGGCCGTTTTCGGGGAGCAGACCCGGTATTTTATGGCCGCCCGGGACAGCGGCGGCTGTTCCCTGTATTTCTACCGGCCGGAGGAGGACCTGACCCAGGGCATCCTTCAGCGCAGCATCCTGAAAACGTGGGTCCGGCTGTCCGGCGGCAGCTGTGAGGTCCGGCTGTACCGGCCGGAGCTGTCCGACGCCAACACGGTGGGGGATTATCCGCTGGTGACTGCGGACCAGGCCCGGCAGCGGCTGGCGGCGGGGCAGCACCTGTCTGCCTGGGAGCCCTTCCCGGGGGAGGACCGGGTCAAGCGGGTGGACCTGCAATACCTGGCCCGGCAGACGGACCGGTACTTCATGCCCTACTATGTGTTCTGGGTGGAATGTGACGACGGGGAGCAGGGCGTGTGCTATCGCCCCTATTACGTTCCGGCGGTGGCGGACGCGTATCTGTCCGACCAGTCCCCTTCCCCCACCGGCGCGGCATAAGCGCCGCCCCGGAAAAGCCAGACTTCCCCCCAAATACAAACCGGAGGGTCCGCCGACTGGCGGACCCTCCGGATAACCATGATGCTTTTACAGGTTTGGCTCCATCAGGAGAACCAGCCCAGGCCGAAGAAGCTGTCCAGCTGACCGGCCAGAACCAGGATCATGATGATGGGGGTGATATACTTCACGCACACGTTGAAGAACGCCTTGCTCTTGAAGCGGTTGCCCTCCAGGCAGCACTCGTCGTCCACGATCTGGGGACCCAGCTCCCAGCCGATGCAGATGCACATCAGCAGAGCGCCCAGGGGCATCAGGATACCCTCGGCCACGCAGTCGAAGAAGTCCAGCCAGCAGTCGCTCCAGGCGCTGGCCTCGATGTTCAGCAGATGGGCGGGAGCCATGCCGTTCTCGCCCAGGCCGTCCAGGCACACCAGCACGCACAGGACGCCGGCGGCGATGGCAGCCAGGATGGAATAAGGCTTGCGCTTGTCGCCCTTACCGGCGTCGCGGGCATCATCCACGAAGTGGGCCACGATGACCTCCAGCAGGGAGATGGAGGAGGAGATGGCGGCAAAGACCACCAGCAGGTAGAACAGGATGCCGAAGATGGGGCCGATGGAGCCCATCTTGTCGAACACGTTCTGCATGGTGATAAACAGCAGCTTGGGGCCGCCCACGGCGCCTGCGGCGTCCAGGGCGAAGCGGCCGGGCATCACGGCCAGACCGGCCATCAGGGCGATCAGGGTGTCGCACACCACGATGACCAGGGCGTTCTTCTCCACGTTCTGCTTCTTGTCCAGATAGGAACCGTAGGTGATCATGATGCCCATGCCCAGAGACAGGGAGAAGAACATCTGACCGCCGGCGGTGGCGAGGATGCTGATGAAGTTGGGGATCTCGGTGACGTGCTTGACCACGGGCACACCGGCAACGGCGCCGACCATGGCCCCGTCCACCAGAGCCTTGGCGGGCTCATAGTAACCGGTGCTGGTGACATAGCCCGGCTGGAACATATACTTCAGGCCGTCCAGGGCACTGCTGTGGATCACCTGCTGCACGGTGCTGCCGTCGGCCTGCAGAACGGCCACGGTGAAGTCGTTGCCGCCCAGGGTGCAGGCCCGGATGATGCAGATCACCAGCAGGATGAACAGGGCGGGCATACCCACGGAACAGACCTTCTCAATGCCGTTGCTGACGCCGCACATAACGATGATCAGGGTGATGAGCACGAAGATCAGACCATAGATCACGGACTCGCCCTGGTTGGTCAGCAGGCCGCCGAACACCTCTGCGCCGCCCAGGCCGCCGGTGCCGAAGCCGGCGTTGAAGAGGTTGCCCAGGTTCACGGTGACATACTTGATGCAGTAGCCGCCCAGAGCGCAGTAGAACGACAGGATCAGGAAGGGTGCGATGATACCCAGCCAGCCCAGCCACTTGAAGCGCTTGGTGAGGATCTTATAGGTGCTGATGACGCCGCGGCCGGTCTTGCGGCCCAGGGCCAGCTCGCCCACCATGACGATGAAGCCGCACAGTGCCGCCAGGATCAGATAGATGACCAGGAACGTGAAGCCGCCGTTGGCGCCCATCTTGTTGGGGAAGCCCCAGATGTTGCCAAGGCCCACCGCCGATCCCACGGCAGCCATCAGGAACCCGAATGTGGTTCCAAAGCCTTTTCTTTCTTCCATTGTTTTCTCTCCTTTTTCTTTTTCCGCCCTGCCGGGGCGGGGGTCGGCGCACGCCTTACCGGCGGTGTGCGTCTATTGGGCATATTCAAAGTATACAGGGATTCGGTCAATTGCACAATTGACAATTTTAATAAACTTTTAACGGCAATTTCTGCAAATTTAACATTATGTGAACTTATTCACATTCTTTTTTTATGCATATTTTGCATTCTGTCAGGATATTTGCCGGAAACCTACCTACCAACCCGCTCCATTTTCTTTCATTGAACCCCCGCGGTTTGTGAATAAATAAACGGCATTGCGTCAAATTTCACAAAGGCAGCGTTTTGGGAGCTGCACTATGGCTTTTGCCTGATTAATTTTGTATCCGGCTAAATTTTTTTGTATTTATTTTCATTTTTTTGCCATTAGCGATTTACAACGCTGTAGAATTATGTTAGAATAACGGCTATGGAACAAAAATCGGAGGGGCCTCCTGCGCCCCGGCCCCCCGGAAAGAAAGGGTGACTGCCTTGGCAAACGTATGCGCAGTTAAAATGGAGAATATCACCAAGCGCTTCGGCAAGGTAACGGCCAACAAGGACGTTACGCTGGAGCTGTATAAGGGTGAGATCCTGTCCCTGCTGGGTGAAAACGGCAGCGGCAAGACCACCTTGATGAATATGCTCTCCGGCATCTATTTCCCCGACGAGGGACAGATCTACATCGATGGCAAGCCTGTGACCATCGCCTCCCCCAAGGACGCCTTTGCCCTGGGGATCGGCATGATCCACCAGCACTTCAAGCTGGTGGACGTGTTCACCGCCACGGAAAACATCATCCTGGGCATGCCCGGGAAGCTGAACCTGGCCGAGGCCCGGAAGAAGGTCCGGGAGATCTGCGACCGGTACGGCTTCGACATCGACCCGGACCAGAAGATCTATGACATGTCCGTGTCCCAGAAGCAGACGGTGGAGATCGTGAAGGTCCTGTACCGCGGGGCCAACATCCTGATCCTGGACGAGCCCACCGCCGTGCTGACCCCCCAGGAGACCGACAAGCTGTTTGCCGTCATGCGCAACATGAAGAACGACGGCAAGTCCTTGATTATCATCACCCACAAGCTCCACGAGGTGCTGGACGTGTCCGACCGGGTGGCGGTGCTGCGCAAGGGTGAGTATATCGGCTGCGTGCAGACCAAGGACGCCAACCAGCAGTCCCTGACGGACATGATGGTGGGCCACGCCGTTACCCTGAACATCGACCGCCCCACCCCCGTGAACGTGAAGCCCCGGCTGGACATCAAGGGCCTGACGGTCTTTGACGAGATGGGCGTCAAGCGCCTGGACGACGTGACCTTCACCGTCAACGCCGGCGAGGTGCTGGGCATTGCCGGTATCGCCGGCTCCGGCCAGCGGGAACTGCTGGAGTCCATTGCGGGCCTGTATCCCGTGGCCTCCGGCTCCGTCACCTATTACAATCCCGAAAACGACCAGCCCAAGGAGCTGGTGGGCCTGAACCCCATGGCCATCCGCAAGAGCGGCATCGCCATGTCCTTCGTCCCGGAGGACCGCCTGGGCATGGGCCTGGTAGGCTCCATGGGCATGACCGGCAACATGATGCTGCGCTCCTGGCGTAAGGGCGGCGGCATCTTCCTGGACCGCAAGGACCCCGAGGCCCTGGCCAACCGCATCTGGCAGGAGCTGGAGGTGGTAACCCCCAGCACCAGCTTCCCCGTGCGCCGTATGTCCGGCGGCAACGTGCAGAAGGTCCTGGTGGGCCGCGAGATCGCCCAGCAGCCCGCCGTGCTGATGACGGCCTACGCCGTCCGCGGCCTGGACATCAACACCTCCTATACCATTTATAATCTGCTGACCGAGCAGAAGATGAAGGGCGTGGCCGTGGTGTATGTGGGCGAGGATCTGGACGTGCTGCTGGAGCTGTGCGACCGGATCGTGGTTCTGTGCGGCGGTCAGGTCTCCGGCGTGGTAGACGCCCGGACCACTGACAAGCACCAGGTCGGCGCGCTGATGACGCTGGTGAACAAAGGAGGCAAAGCGGATGAATAAGAAATCCCTGTTCCACATTTCCAAGCGGGACACCCTGCCGTGGTACACCAACGTGGCCATCCGGGGCGGCGCCATCATCCTGGCGCTGGTGGTGTGCGCACTGGTCACCACCATCCTTACCGGCGAAAACCCCCTGAGCATTTACGGCACCATCCTCAAGGGCGCTTTCGGCACCGCCCGCAAGAGCTGGACCACCTGGGAAAACGTGGCCATTCTGCTGGGCATCTCCCTGGCGGTGACTCCCGCCTTCAAGATGCGCTTCTGGAACATCGGCGCCGAGGGCCAGGTCCTCATCGGCTGTCTGGCCTCCACCACCTGCATGATCTGCCTGGGCGGCAAGATGCCCAACTGGCTGCTACTGGTGGTCATGACCGTCGCGTCCCTGGCCGCAGGCGCTCTGTGGGGCTTCCTGCCCGGCTTCTTCAAGGCCAAGTGGAACACCAACGAGACGCTGTTCACCCTGATGATGAACTATATCGCCACCCAGCTGGTGGCCTACTTCATCATCATCTGGGAGGTTCCCAAGGGCTCCGGCAAGATCGGCATCATCAACCAGGACACCCAGGCCGGCTGGCTGCCCACCATCGGCAATCAGAAGTACCTGCTGGCCATTCTGGTGGTGGCCATCCTCACGGGCCTGATATACATCTATCTGAACTACAGCAAGCACGGCTATGAGATCGCCGTGGTGGGCGAAAGCCGCCGCACCGCCAGCTATGCCGGCATCAAGGTGGACCGGGTCATCATCCGGACCATGGCCCTGTCCGGCGCCCTGTGCGGCCTGATCGGCCTGCTGCTGACCTCCAGCACCGACCACACCATGACCACCACCATCGTGGACGGCCGGGGCTTCACCGCCGTCATGGTGTCCTGGATGGCCAAGTTCAACCCCGTTATCATGATCTTCGTGTCCCTGCTGCTGGTGGTCCTCAGCCGCGGCGCCAGCGAGATCTCCACGGCCTTCGGCCTGAACCGCTCCTTCTCCGATATCCTGACGGGCATCATCCTGTTCTTCATCATCGGCTGCGAGTTCTTCATCAACTACAAGGTCCAGTTCCGTTCTTCCGGAAAGAAGGAGGCGTGAGAAAATGTTTGATTTTGATATTGTATCCTTCATCCCCCGCGCAGTCATGCAGGGTATCCCCCTGCTGTACGGCAGCACCGGCGAGATCCTCACCGAGAAGTCCGGCAACCTGAACCTGGGTATCCCCGGCATCATGTATGTGGGCGGTATCTGCGGCGTCATCGGCGCGTTCTTCTATGAGCAGGCCGTGCCCGCCGACCAGATGAGCGGCTTTCTGGCCATTCTGATCCCCATGCTGTGCTCCCTGCTGGGCTCTCTGCTGATGGGCCTGCTGTACTGCTTCCTGACGGTGACCCTGCGGGCCAACCAGAACGTTACCGGTCTGACCATGACCACCTTCGGCGTGGGCATCGGCAACTTCTTCGGCGGCTCCCTGATCAAGCTCACCGGCAGTGAGGTCCCCTCCATTGCCCTGTCCGCCACCAGCGGCTATTTTGCCAAGTCCCTGCCCTTTGCCAAGAGTCTGGGCTGGTTTGGCCAGATTTTCCTGTCCTATGGCTTCCTGGCGTACCTGGCCATTATCCTGGCCCTGCTGTCCTCCTATTTCCTGAAGCACACCCGGCCCGGTCTGCACCTGCGCTCCGTGGGCGAAAGCGCCTCCACCGCCGACGCCGCCGGCATCAACGTCACCCGGTATAAGTACCTGGCCACCTGCATCGGCAGCATGATCGCCGGTCTCGGCGGCCTGTACTACGTGATGGACTACGCCAGCGGCGTGTGGTCCAACAACGCCTTCGGCGACCGCGGCTGGCTGGCCATCGCCCTGGTGATCTTCACCATCTGGCGTCCCAATGTCAGCGTCCTGGCCTCCATCCTGTTCGGCGGCCTGTACATCCTGTATCTGTACATCCCCACCGGCAGCCAGATGGCCGTGAAGGAGCTGTACAAGATGCTGCCGTATGTGGTCACCGTGGTGGTGCTGGTGATCTCCAGCCTGCGGAACAACAAGGAAAAGCAGCCGCCTGCAAGCCTGGGCCTGAGCTACTTCCGCGAGGAGCGGTAAGCTGCCGGTCCCCGAGTCGGCTCCCCTGCTGCTTTTCCCCCGCGGCGCAGCCGCGTCCCAAGCGTTTTGCGCAGCAAAACCTTGCCGCAGGGCGGATTCATTCCGCCCGGAGGAAAATGAAATCCGGGTCCCCTGTCCGGCCTTGGCCGGACAGGGGATCAAAGCAGCCTCCGGCGAGCTTAGGTTTGAGTTATTTCCGAGAAGAGCGGTAAAACTTCAAATCCACACAAAAGGGACGCGCCCGTCGGGGCGCGTCCCTTTTATTCCCGTAGGGCGGGGCCCATGTGCCCCGCCGCCGTTGACCCGCAATCCCCTTGCCATACCGGCGCATATCATGAAAGGGGAAGGAGGATCAAAATGGCCAAACGAGTTTATATCAGTCCCAGCGACCAGACGGAAAACAAATACGCCTGGGGCAGCACCAACGAGCACGCCCAGTGCCAGAAGATCGCCGAGGCGGAGGCCGCCGCCCTGCGCCGCAGCGGCGTGGAGGTGCAGCTGGCGAAATTCGGAACCAGCATGGCCCAGAGATGCGCCGAATCCAACGCATTCGGGGCGGATGTCCACAATTGCGTCCACACCAACGCCTTCAATGGGAAGGTTAGCGGCACCCGGCTGTTCTGCTTCGCCGTGCCCGGAAAAGGGTACGACGCCTGCAAGGCGGTGTTTGCGGAGCTGGCCCCGCTGACCCCGGGTACCTCGGAAAATATCCAGGCCAATTCCCGGCTGTACGAGGTGCGGACCCCGGCGGCTCCCACCGCCTATGTGGAGTGCGAATTTCACGACAACCCGGAAACGGCCCGCTGGATCGTCCAGCACACCGATGAAATCGGCGAGGCCATCGCCAAGGGCCTGTGCCGGTATCTGGGGGCTGCCTATGTCCCGGCCCAGGCGGAGAAGCCCGCCCCCCAGCCCAAGGGGGACGGCCTGTTCCGGGTGCAGGTGGGGGCCTTCGCCAACCGGGACAACGCCGAAAAAATGCTGGCAAGACTGAAAAAAGCCGGATTTACCGGCTTCATCGCGGAGGAAAGACCGTAACGACATCGCCCGATACACCATCGTCCCCCCGGCTTGCGCCGGGGGGACGATGCTGCTTGTCCAAAAAGGGCTTTACCCTTTTTGAACAATATCCAGGTCCGCCGTCACCTGGTAATAGTCGCAGGCGTGGGCGGTATAGCCGGTGACATAGCTGCGGGAGATCATGTTCATCTCCAGGAAGGAGCAGAACACATAGGCGTTGTCGTCCAGAATGGCCTGCTGCAGCCGGACGGCCAGCTCACTCCGGCGGGCGGCGTCGAACTCCCCGGCCAGCCGGCTGACCATTCCGGTCACCTCCGGATTGTCATACCCGCCGAAGTTATAGCTCATCCCCTGCACACAGCAGGAGGTGAAGAAATACTGGGGGTCCCCGGAGGGGGCGGTGACCATGGCGGAGGCGTACACGTCCCAGCTGTTCAGGTCCGCCAAAAACTCCCGGCGGTTGGCCGTGCAGTTGATGTCCACCTCCATGCCGATGTCCTTCAGGGTGGCCTGGGCGGACTCCGCCAGCAGGGGAAGCTCCTGGCGGCTGGGATAAGTCAGCCAGCGGACGGTCAGCTTCACGCCGTCCTTCTCCCGGATGCCGTCGCCGTCGGTATCCCGCCACCCGGCGGCCTCCAGCACCTGCCGTGCGCCCTCCGGGTCATAGCTCTCGGTGGTCACGTGCTCGCCGCCGAAGCTGGAAAAGCCGTCCGGGAAAGCGCCGGTACCCACGACCCCGTGGCCGTCCAGCAGAGCCGTCACGAAGCCCTGCTTGTCAATGCCCATGGCGATGGCCTTGCGGACGGCGGGGTCCTGCATCACGGGGCTGGCCATGTTCATGGAGGCGAAGAAGGCCCGGGAGGTCTGGATGGCCGAGAACTGATAGTCGTCGTTTTCAAAGTTGGGATACGCCTCATAGGCCATGCCGTAGGCCGCGTCGATGTTCCCGGCCTGCAGGGCCGCCGACAGGGTGTCGCCGTCGGAGATGGTGCGGATGGTCAGCTTGTCCAGCTTGGGACTGCCGTTCCAGTAATTGGTATTTTTCGTCAGGGTCAGGTGGTCGTCCGTGACCAGCTCCTGCACCACATAGGGGCCGGTACCGGCCACGATGCCCTTCTCAAAGTCGCTGGCGTCCACGTCGATGATGCAGCCGTAGGGGTCCCCCAGATAGTTCATCAGGGCGGGATTGGGCTGGCTGGTGACGATGGTCAGGGTCTGGCCCTCCGCCTGCATATCGGCGATCCTGGTATCGCCGGGGGCACGGTCGTGATTTTCCAGCAGGTGCTCCAGGCACTGCTTCACCGCCGCCGCGTCCATCTTCCGGCCGCTGGAGAAGGTGACGTTGTCCTGCAGAACGATGGTCCAGGTCCGGTCGCCGTCATTGCTCCAGGACTTGGCCAGCCACGGCTCCAGCTCCATGGAGTCCGTATACCGCACCAGGGTCTCGCCGATGCCGTAGCGGATGCAGGCCCAGCCGTTATAGGTCCGGTGGGGGTCCACGGTCTCCTCCCAGTTTTCGGAGTTGAAGGTGGTGTCGCCGATGACCATGGTTTTCTCCCCGGTCTCCGGCGCGGTATTCCCGCAGCCGGCCAGAAGCGTCAGCACCAGGCTCAGGGCCGTCAGCAGCAGAAGCGCTCTTTTTCCTCTCATCTCTCTTGTTTCCTTTCTGTTTTTCTATATCACAGCACACTGTCGATCAGGTGCCGGGTATACGCGTGCTGCGGGCGGCAGATCACCTCGTCCGGCGTCCCCTGCTCCACGATTTCGCCCCGGTGCATCACCAGCACCCGGTGGCAGAACTGCTGCACCAGGGAGATGTCGTGGCAGATAAACAGGATGGCCAGGTCTCCCTCCAGGCCGCGCAGCAGGTCCAGGATCTCCTTCTGAACGGTGACGTCCAGGGCCGAGGTGGCCTCGTCACAGATCAGCACCTTCGGCCCCATGGCCAGGGCCCGGGCGATGGCCGCCCGCTGGCACTGCCCGCCGCTGACCTCATGGGGATAGCGCCTGGCAAGCTCCCCCGGCAGACCGCAGCGCTCCATAAGGCGCACCGCCTCCTGCCGGGCCTCCCGGCGGGACAGGCCGCGCAGGCTCTCCCCCACCCCGTCCCCTAAGGTACGGCGGGGGTCGAAGGACTCCGCCGGGGTCTGGAACACCATCTGTATCTTCCGGTACACCCGGCGCAGGTCCCGGCCGGTGACGGAGGTGATGTCCTCCCCGTCCAGGAGGATGCGCCCTCCGTCGGCGTCCAGCAGCCGGGTGATGAGGTTTGCCACGGTGGTTTTCCCGCTGCCGCTTTCGCCGATGATCCCCAGGCGCTCCCCGGGCCGCAGGTCGAAGCTGACGCCGTTTACGGCCGTCTGCTTCCCCTGCCCCGGGCGGGAGAAGGTTTTGGTCAGCTCCCGAACAGACAGGATCGGTTCCATTTCACGCCCTCCTCAGCTTCGGCACGGCCTCCAGCAGCCGCCGGGTATAGTCCGCCCGGGGCTGCCGCAGCACCTGCCGGGTCTCTCCGGCCTCCACGATCCCGCCGCGGTGCATCACCAGCACCCGGTCTGCCATGGCGGCCACCAGCCCCAGATTGTGGGACACCAGCACCACGGCCGTTCCGAAGCTCTCCCGCACCAGAAGCAGCTCCTCCAGGACCTGCTTCTGGGCGGACACGTCCAGGGCGGCGGTAGGCTCATCCGCCAGCAGCACCCGGGACCGCAGCAGCATGGCCGCCGCGATGCCCACCCGCTGCTGCATCCCGCCGGACAGCTCAAAGGGATAGCTATTCAGGATACGGGGGCCGTCCTCCAGGCCCAGCCGGTCCAGCAGCGCTCCGGCCTGCTGCCGGAAGGCCCTCTTATCCATCGGGCCGTGGGCCCGCATCATTTCGTATAACTGATCTCCCACCCTGCGGACCGGGCAGAAGGCGCTGCCCGCACTCTGGAAGATCATGCCCAGCTCCGGGCCGTTCAGCCGCCGCCGGGCCCGGTGGGACAGGTCCGGAAGATTCTCCCCCCGATAGAGGATCTTTCCCCCGGTCACCAGGCCCCCGGGGCCCAGCAGACCCATGGCGGCCCGGAGCAGGGTGGATTTGCCGCAGCCGCTCTCCCCTACCACGCCCAGGATTTCCCCGGCGTGGAGGGTAAAGCTCACGCCGCGCACCGCCCGGACGCCGCCGTAGCACACGTCCGTCTGCCGGTATTCCAGAAGCGCCTCCACGGCCTCACCTCCCCCGGTTTTTGGGGTCCGCGTAGTCCCGGACGGCGTCCCCCAGCAGATTGAAGATCATCACCGACACGAAAATGGCGATTCCCGGGGAAAAGGTGATCCACGGCGAGGCGGTCATCAGGCTGCGGGCATCGCTCATCATGCTGCCCCACTCGGCGATAGGCGGCCTGGCCCCCAGGCCCAGAAAGCTCAGAGCCGCCAGCTCCATCATCATGGTGCCGATATCCAGCACGGCCGTCACCAGAATGGGGCCCAGGATATTGGGCAGCATATGCCGCAGCAGAAGCCCCGCCGTGCCGCTGCCGGAGAGCCGCGCCGCCTGCATCCAGGGAGCCTCCCTTCGGGCCAGGGTCTGGCTGCGGGCCAGCCGGGCATATTTGGGCCAGGACACGGCGGCCAGCGCCAGAATGGCGTTGTGCAGCCCGCCCCCCAGGGCCCCGGCCACCGCCAGGGCGAACACCAGCCCGGGAAAGGCCAGGAATATATCGGATACGCGCATGAGCACCGCATCCGCCCATCCGCCGAAAAAGCCGCCGCAAAGGCCCACGGCGGTGCCGAGCACGGTGACCGCCGCCACCAGCAGCAGCGTGGAGAAAATGCTGGTGCGGCTCCCCACGATGACCCGGGACAGCATATCCCGGCCATAGCGGTCCGTCCCCAGCAGATGCTCCGCCGAGGGAGGGGCCTTGGCCTGGCTCAGGTCCTGCAAATAGGGGTCATAGGGGGTCAGATACGCGGAAAACGCCGAAAACAGAATCAGCAACAGGGCCAGAGTCCCGAAAATCACCAGCCGGGTCCTGACGCCGCGCCGGATGGATGGCTGTCTCATTCCCGGCTCACCCCCAGTCGGATCCGCGGGTCCAGCGCGTGGTATAAAAGGTCCGTGACCAGGTTCACCGCCACATAGATCACGGCCATCCACACCACATAGGCCTGGATCATGGGATAATCCCGCATGGTGATGGCGTCCACCGCCAGCTTGCCCACGCCGTCCCACTGGAAAATACTCTCGATGATGGCCGTGCCCCCCAGCAGACTCCCTACGGACAGGGCCAGCAGGGTGAGGATGGTCAGCATGGCGCACCGGAGCACACTTCCGCGCAGAATGACTCCCTCCCGGACGCCCCGGGCCCGGGCGCCGGTGACGTAGTCCCGGTTCAGCTCCTCCAGCACGGCGGCCCGGACCTGGCGCATATACTTGGCGGACATGGCGATGGCCAGCGTCAGAGTGGGCAGAACGGCGCTGCGCAGGGAGGTCCCCTCCGACAGCACCGGCAGCAGCCTCCACCGGATGGAAAACACCTGCATCAGCAGCAGAGCCACGAAGAAATTGGGCAGGGCGTTGCCGATGAAGCTGCAGAATCGCAGGAAATAGTCCGTGAACCGGTCATGGCGCACGGCGGCCAGGATGCCCAGTGGCACCGACAGCAGCACCGTGGCCGCCACGGACAGGGCCGTCAGCAGCAGAGTGGCCGGCAGCTTGGACACGAAGGTGCCGAACACGTCCCGGCCGGACACATAGCTTGTGCCCATGTCGCCGGTCAGCAGCCCCCCCAGCCAGGAGAAATACTGGCTCAGAAACGGCCGGTCCAGTCCCAGCTCCGCCCGCTTGGCGTCGATGATCTCCTGGGACACCGCCCCCTTGTCGCCGTACAGCTCGGTGATGGCGTCACTTCCGGCCAGGCGCATCATGGCGAAGGACAGAAACGTGACGCCCAGCAGCACCGGGATCAGCTGCAGCAGCCGCTTGAGAATGTATCGCCTCATGCCGCCACCTTACTGCGGCAGGGGACACTTCCGGGCCTCCACCAGGAACATGGGGGTGGAGGCGTTGTTGATCCGCTCCTCCCGGGTCCAGACCTGCCGCCAGATCTCGGTGTCCGCCGCCGCCTGCAGCCCCAGGCCCCGCAGGACCCCCAGGTCCCAGCCCGGCCGCATACGGGCCGACAGCGGCGCCTGCCGGGCGATGGCCTCCATGGCGGACACATCCGTTCCCGCCGTCTCGTCCCGGACGTCGGAGGCCCACAGGTTCTCCCGGTCCCGGGCATGGGCCTGCTCCGCCCCCCGGTCCCACAGATAGCGGTACCAGTTGGCATCGAAGTTCAGTAGCACCCCGCCGGGCTTCAGCACCCGGGACCACTGGCCATAGGCCCGCTCCGGGTCCCGGAGGTTCCAGGTCACGTTCCGGGTGACCACCACGTCGAAGGAGTCCGCCGGAAAGGTCAGCTCCTCGGCGTTCATCTGCCGGAAGCGGATGCACCCGGCCAGAGCCCCGGCGTTGCGCCGGGCCTCCTCCAGCATGGAGGCCGTGTAGTCCACCGCCGTCACCTGATAGCCCAGCTCCGCCAGAATGATGGCAAAAAAGCCCGGCCCGGTGCCCACGTCCAGCACCCGGATCTCATCCGGGCGCTTCCCGGGGTGGTTTCCGGCGATTTTCCCGGCGATCACGCCCCGCCACACGGCCTTCTGATCGGTGGCCAGCTCCTCCCGGTTGACGGCGGAGTAGCCGGAGGCCCGATGGGTCCAGTAGTGGATATTTTCTTCCTCATAGGTGGCAAATGTACGCATGGTGTGCTCCTCTCTTTCCGTCAGGGCTTCCGGGCCGCAATGCCGAACATGGGCGCGTGCTCCAGGTCCAGGGGCCCCAGAATCCGCCGCCCCACCCGGGTGTCCACCCGGCAGTCCGCAAAGCCGATGCCCTCCAGCACCTCCCGGTCCCAGGCCGGGCGGGCCCGGCCCACGTCCATGGTCAGGGTGATCTCGTCGTTTTCCCGCTGCAGCCGGTCGGTCATGCCCACATGGCCATAGGGGCTGTCCGCCGGCACCCGGCGGTTCTGGGTGCTGCGGCTGCGGACGTTGGCGGCGTAGTCCGCGTCGAAGTTCAGCAGCACCCCGCCGGGCTTCAGCACCCGGAACCACTGGCCATAGGCCCGCTCCGGGTCCGGCAGCGTCCAGGTGAGGTTCCGGCTGATAACGGCATCGAAGCATCCGTCCTCATAGTCCAGGGCCTGGGCGTCCATCTCCCGGAACGTGATGTCAAGCCCCCGCTGGGCCGCCAGGGCCCGGGCCTCCTCCAGCATGGCGGGGGTCAGGTCCACCCCCTCCACCCGGTGTCCGGCCTGGGCCAGCAGCACCGCGAAAAAGCCCGTCCCCGTTCCGACATCCAGAATTTTTAGTTTTCCGTTTTCCGGTAAGTGCTTTTCCAATTCCCGGAACCACTTCCGGCCCATCTCGTCCTCCAATTCGTTTCTCCGGACGGTTCCAAAGTCGTGGGACCGCTGGGTCCAGTAGCGCTGCACTCTCTTTTCCAATTCCGAAATCATGGCCATGCTTCCTTTTCCGATTTCCGTTTGCAGCTATGGTGCGCCGCATTTTTCTCTATTGTAGCGGATTCCGTTCCGCTGCGGAAGCCTCCCCGGGGGATAATCCGGGAAGAAAACTTTGCCGGCCGGCCCTATAAATTCCCGGCAAACGAAAATACCGTCTGTAATCTCCTCTCGGAAAATTACAGACGGTATTTTTATGATTCGTTATTCCTCCGTATGGCGGTTCTTTTTGGCCAGCTCCGCGATCTCGCCGAACTTGCCGGTGACGTAGCCGTAGCTTTTCCGGCCATGGGGCAGCAGACAGCCGCTGCAGTCCTTGATGCCGTCGCCGATATACCGGAAATTGCCGCCGCACCGGTCCCCTAAGGCGTACAGGGGACAGTAGCAGAACAGGCAGTTGAAGTCCTCCGGATGGGCGGTCTCATGGCAGGGGAAGAACTCGCAGGCCGTGTGCTGGAAGAAGGAGTAGCGGCACTCCTCGGGCTTGGTGGACAGGGCTTCACATTTCTCCATGGTGCACCTCCGTAACCGGCTTTCCGGGCCAGTAGATGACATAGCACTCCGCCATCTCGCCCATGTAGAAAAAGACGTTTTCCCCCATTTCGATGTGCTTGCCGAAGGTCAGATCCGGCACAAACAGCCGCCCGCAGGTGCGCTTGGGCCCCTTGATGGTGTAGCCCTCCGGGTTGGGATTGTCCCGCAGAGCCTCCGCCGCCTCCTGCAAGCCCGGGAAGCGCAGGGTCTTTTCCAGCTGGGCCAGCTGGGTCTCGCCGTTGATATAGACCAGGTGGTCCTGGTCCCGGAACCAATTGATGAGCATATGTCGTCCTCCTGATAGATCATACGGATTCTTGATGGAAACATTGATTCGGCCATCCCGTGTGTGCGGCCGGTTATCGGAAATCTTCTTGTGGTGTCATTGCGAAACCAGTCCGCAGACTGGTTGTGGCAATCCGTTCCCCCACGCCTTGGCTCTCCCTTTGGGAGAGCTGTCACCGAAGGTGACTGAGAGGGCCTGTAGGGGCGGTGGCTCTGCCCCGCCCGCTATTCCGGCGCTTTCGGGCCGGGTAGAACCCGGCCTCTACAGGCGTTTACCGGCAAATTTCACATAAGGTAAGGGAGCGGGCGGGAGTGGCTGCTCCTGCCCGCCCCCATGGAAAGCTGCGGCAGTGCCGCGCTCAGGCTTGCAAAAAAACCGCGCCAATAACTAAATTGGCGCGGCCGGTTTCCCGCGATTGAATCCGTCCTCCGCCGTATGGCGCGCAGCGGGGACAGCATGGCGGCAAGCAGGTCTTCTGACTGGCGGATCAGCAGCAGGCGCACGGTCTTCCCGGTTTCCCAGTGACGGACTTTCGTCCCTGTGCGCGGCCTCCCCGTATACAGCGGCGGTACCGTTCAGGATTCTCACCTGATTCACTATTCTCCCGTGCCGCCCACCCGGCGGCGCAGGCACTTGCGCGATGTATTCTCTTTTTCTGCACATAGTGTACCATCCGGCGGCCCATCTGTCAAGGGGAAAAGCCCCCTGCCCGGCCGTTCTGCCCTGAAAATACGCCCTCCGCGCTATTTCCCGACACTTTTTCCCCCGCCGTCCGGCTACAATAGGGGGCAAAGGAGGGCTTGTCCATGAAATTTCTGCCACTGCCCCGGGAGAAACGGCGGCTGCTTAAACCCCTGGGCCGGGCGGCCCTGGCCTGCCTGCTGACGGCCGGCTCCTTCGGGGGCCTGTGCGCCCCGCTGCCTCTGGCCATCACGGCGGCAGCCGGGCCGGGACTGCCGGGCCTGTGCTGTGTGCTGGGCTGCGGACTGGGGGCGTTTCTGTTTCTGCCGTTTCAGGCGGGTCTGCGGCAGCTGGCGGCGGCCATTCTGATCTTCTCCGGCAGCATCGCCTTTTTCGACACGAAATTTTTCCCCCGGCGGTTTTTCCGGCCGGGTCTTGCGGCGGCGCTGCTGCTTCTGGTGCAGTCGGCGTATCTCATCGCCCGGCCCATCCGGCTGTGGGCCCTGTGCGTGTTCTGCATGGGCCTCACCGCCGCGGTCACGGACCTGCTGCTACGCCGCCGGGACCGGCTGCCCCTGCTGCTGGCAGCGGGGCTGTGCCTTTCGGCGGGGGCTTTCCGAATTGTCGGAATATCGGTTGGAATGTGCCTGACGTGCGCTTTTCTGATGCGCAGCGTCCGGCAGATGGAACCGGCCCGGGGGGCTGCCTGGGGGGCCGCCATGGGGCTGTGCCTGGGTCTGCTGGGGGATGAGCCGGACCTGGCGCCTATGGCGGTGCTGGGGCTTTCCTGCGCCGCTTTGTCCCGGGTGCGTTCCGCCCCTGTCCCGGTGTGTATCGGGACATTCTGGGCTGTTGGCGGGGGCTGTACCCTGCTGTTCGGGACAGAGGAGCCGCTTTATCGGATGATTGAGCTGTTTTCGGGCGGAATTTTGTCCCTGCTGCCGCTGCCCCGGCTGAGCCTGCCGCCGGAGAAAAAACGGGTCCAGCCGGAAAAGCCGCCCCGGCCGGACCGCCTGGCCAAGCCCGCCGTCGCCCTGCGGGACCTGTACGACAGCTTCTTCCGGGGCACCGCTCCGGAGAAGCCGGAGAATCCCTCGGTGGTATTTGACCGGGCGGCGGAGCAGGTGTGCCGCCGGTGCATCCTGCGGGATACCTGCTGGCGGCAGAATTACAGCGCCACCTACAACGCCTTTAACGACGCCTGCCCCCGGCTTTTGCAGCGGGGAGAGGCCCAGGCCGGGGATTTTCCCCTGTATTTCACCTCCCGGTGCGTCCATTTGTCGGATTTTGTGGGAGCGGTGAATGTGGAGCTGCGGTCCTATCTGCTGCGGCAGCAGTACCACCGGCGGCTGTCGGAGGTCCGGGACCAGGCCCGGGAGCAATATGCCCAGCTGGGGGATATGCTGGCCTCCGCCGGTCCGGCGGTGCCTGCCGGTGCCCAGGCCATGGGCTATGGGGTGGCCTCGTCCCTGCGGCCCCGGCAGGGCCAGAGCGTCTGCGGCGACCAGTTGGATTCCTTCGAGGTGGGAGACACCGTGTATCTGCTGCTGTCCGACGGCATGGGCAGCGGCGAGGCCGCCCACCGGGAGGCGGCCATGACCGTCCGGCTGCTGCGGCAGTTTCTGGAGGCGGGGATCGAGCCGGGCCCGGCCCTGAAAACCCTGAACACCGCCCTGTCCCTGCGGGGAGAGAGCGGCGGAGGCTTCACCACCATTGACCTGCTGGCCCTGCAGCGGGCCAGCGGACAGGCCGCCCTCTATAAATACGGGGCCGCCCCGTCCTATCTCAAGCGCAGCGGCAGCGTCAGCCGCTATACCGGCCAGTCCCTGCCTGCCGGGCTGCAGGCCGTCCGGGAGGCCCCGGAGTGCACCCGTTTGCAGCTGACCGCCGGGAGCTTCTTCGTGATGGTCTCCGACGGCGTCGCCGACGCCGGAAACGACGAGTGGCTGCAGAATCTGCTGGCCGGGTGGAGCGGCCGGGACGCCAACGCCCTGGTGTCGCTGATCCTGGCGGAGTCCCGGGGCCGCAAGGGGCTGGAGGACGACTGCGCCGTGCTGGTGCTGCACCTGTCCTCCGGCGAAAAAAAGCCGGTGTAAGGGGGTATATTCCCCTGTCCGGCGGGCATACTGAAGCTGTCAAACGAAATCGCAACAGAGGAGGGCATAACTCTTGGTAAAAGGACTTTCCCGCCGGGTCATCGTGGTGGATTCCCCGGACCCGCATATTTTTGAACAGGCCATTTTCATTGTGCGCAACGACGCAGCCGTGGGCAGCGGAGGGGTCACCTCCCAGCAGGTGGTGGACCAGGCTATCCGCATTGCCAAGGATTATGCCCGGACCCACGGCGCGCCGCCCCGGCGGCGGCTGCGTATGTCCCCGTGGCTGGCGGCCCTGTTGGGGGGCGCAGCCATAGGCGCGGTGTGGCTGCTGGCCATGCTGCTGTAATACCGCTTTTTTCTTACCATTTTTCTCCTCACTTGAGGGCGGACAGGCCATCTGTCCGCCCTCCCTTTTTGCGCGGGCAGGGGAAATTTGGGAGAAATCGCCGAAGCGCCGCCGGTGGCGGATGAAGCGAGGCGATTTCGAGGAAGTGCCCCGGCTGTCGGGCGCGGCAGCGGCCGAGACTCGGCTGGCACGACGGTGGGCAGACATGGGCCCCGCCCTACGAGTGTTCTATCGGTAGACATTTCGTAGGGCCCGCTGCCCTCAGCGGGCCGCGTCAACCCGGCAGGTTTGGGCGGACAGGGTCGTCCGCCCCTACAGGCCCTCTCAGTCGGCTGTGCCGACAGCTCTCCCAGGGGGAGAGCCAAGGCGTGGGGGAACGGATTGCAGCCGAACGCATAAGGAACGTGCGTTCGGCAGACCCGACGGTTGATGTCGGGCCCACGTCGGCCCTGCGGGCCTCCTCGCAATGACATGGCAAGAAAATTGCCGATTATCGGTGGCAGGGCACATGGGCCCCGCCCTACGGAACGTTTATCGAAAGAACACCTGTAGGGCAGGGCCCGCATGCCCTGCCGCAAGGGATTAGGAGGATTTCCGGGAACCGTTCGTAGGGCCCGCTGCCATCGGCGGGGCCGGGTGGCATGCATCTAATATAAAATATTACAAAATTCACGTTTCGTCCCTTGATTCTTATGGTCCGGTCTGGTATGATAGGCTGTAATACACGAACGGAGGACCGCATATGCACGGTTTTTGGCGGGCCGCCCTGTACGCGGCGGCCCTGGGCATTCTGGCCCACCCGGTGGGACAGGCTCTGCCCCGCCGCTGGTTTGACCCCCACCGGGCCCCCTATCGCTGCCGGGACTGGGAGCAGGGCGGCCGGGTATACAACAAGCTGCACATCCGCCGCTGGAAGGACCGCCTGCCGGACATGAGCCGCCTGATGCCGGACATGGTGAAAAAGAAGCTGGCGGCGGCGAACCCCATGTCCCTGGTGCAGGAGACCTGCGTGGCCGAGTGCGTCCACTGCTGGCTGGTGGCGCTGTCTGTTGGTATGCTGTTTTTGTGGAAAAGCGTGTGGTCATGGGTGCTGTGGCTGGTATACAACCTGCTGGGCAACGTCAGCTTCATCCTGATCCAGCGCTATAACAGGCCCCGCCTGCTTCGTCTGGCGGAGAAGGAGAACAAGAAGAATCTATGAAAATTGCCATTCTCTCCTGCAACACCGGCGGCGGACACAACGCCGCAGCCGCCGCCCTGGCGGAGGAGCTGTCCGCCCGGGGTCACGAAAGCAGGACCTATAACACCCTGGACTTTCTGCCCAAGGGGGCGGCGGACCTGATCAGCCGGGGCCACGACTTTGCCTATCGCTATGCCCCCAAGCTGTACGGCGCGGGCTATCGCATGGAGGAGAAGCGCCCCTCGCCGCTGCTGTATGAAAACAGCATCCGGGGCATCGGCCCCCTGTATGAGGCGCTGGTGGACCTGGGAGCCGACGCGGCCATCTGCGTCCACGTGTTCCCGGCCATGATGATGACGGAGCTGCGCTGCAACTACGGACTGCGGATGCCCACCTGGTTCGTGGCCACGGACTTCACCTGCTCCCCCGGGGTGGGCGAGCTGCAGCTGGACGGCATCTGCATCCCCCATCCGGCCCTGACGCCGGAGTTCCAGGCGGCGGGCCTGCCCGCCCAGCGCATCTTCCCCACGGGGATCCCCATCCGGCGGCAGTTCTGCCAGACCCCGGACCGGGACGCCGCCCGGCGGCAGCTGGAGCTGGAGGGCTGCCGCCATGTGTTCACCCTGGCCTGCGGCAGCATGGGGGCCGGGCCTCTGCGCTCCACCGCCGCCTGCATCGCGGGGCTGCTGGGGCCGGAGGACCGGCTGGTGGCGGTGTGCGGCAGCAACCAGCGGATGCACCGCCAGATGATCGACGACTTTGTGGACAATCCCCGGGTCCGGGTCCTGGGCTTCACGGACCGGATGTGCGCCTATATGCAGGCGTCGGACCTGCTGATCTCCAAGGCCGGGGGCCTTACCACCGCCGAGGCGGTGGCCTCCCGGACGCCGCTGCTGTATCTCAACGCGGTGCCCGGCTGCGAGAGCCGCAACATCGCCTTCATGACGGGCCGGGGCTATGCCCTGGCGGTGGAGAGCGACGAGGAGCTGACGCCGCTGCTGTCCGGCGTCATCAGCGGGGCCATCGACCCCACGGCCATGCTGCGCCGCCGGGAGGAGGAGTTCCCCCGCAACGCCGCCGCGGCCATCTGCGACCTGGCCTGCGGTCAGACGGCAGAACGGTGAACGGAATAAAATTTCGCCCTCCCCGGTGCATCGGGGAGGGCGTTTGTTATGCGGTTTTACAGCAGAACCGGGACCGGGCGGTCCATTTCGATGCTGCCGGGGGTCACGCGGCAGCACCAGGCGGCGATCTCCACCCCCGCCCGGGCCGCCTGGCGCAGGGCCTGGCCGAAGGCCGGGTCCGTGTCGTCATTGGGGGCGAAGTCCAGGACGTTTTCCATCTGGATCACGAAAAACGCCGTGGCCTGATAGCCCTCCCCCACCGCCCGGATCAGCTCGTGCAGGTGCCGGGTACCCCGCTCCGTGGGGGCGTCGGGGAAGCGGCAGCGGCCGTCCTGCTCCAGGGTCACGCCTTTCACCTCCACCAGGTGATGGCCGTCCAGGCAGAAGTCCAGCCGGGACCGGCCGTACCGCACCTCGGGGCGGACATCGGCCCAGCGCTCCCGGGCCCATTGGGCGAACACCCGGTTGGGGGCCTGGGCGTCCATGTTGATGAGCTTTCCGCCCTTGTCGGCGGCGATCAGGTCCCAGGCGGTGCGGCGGTTGGGGTTGGCGCCCCGCTCCAGATACACCGTGGCCCCGGGTACCAGCAGCTCCCGGCAGCGGCCGGTGTTTTTCACATGGCACTCCACCGTCTGCTCCCCCAGCTGCACCCAGGCGATGAACCGGTTGGGGCGGGCCAGAAACCGGGCGGGGACCACGCAGTCGTAGTCCATTATTCCACGGTGACGCCCCGCTCAGCGAAGCCCCGGACCATCAGGTCAAGGTCCGGCTCGATGTGCAGGGGCTCACCGGCGGACTTGATGGCGTTGGCCACGTCCTTCAGGCCGTTGCCGGTGACCACGGACACCACGGTGGCGTCCTTTTCAATAAGGCCCTGCTCACAGGCCTTCTTCAGGGCAGCGGCACCGGTGACCCCGGCAGGCTCGCCGAACACGCCGCAGGTGCGGCCCAGCAGCCGCTGGGCCGCCAGAATCTCCTCATCGGTGACGCAGACGGCCAGGCCGTTGGACTCCCGGATGGCGGCCAGGGCCTTGTCGGCATTCCGGGGCACGCCCACGGAGATGGAGTCGGCGATGGTGTTCTCCTCCATGGGCTCCCAGGGCCTGTTCTCCTGGATGGCCCGGTTGATGGGATAGCAGCCGTAGGACTGGGCGGAGATCAGACGGGGCAGCTTGTCGATAAAGCCGATGGCATACAGATCCTTGAAGCCCTTCCACACACCGGCGATGGTGCAGCCGTCGCCCACGGAGATGGCCAGATAGTCGGGCATCTCCCAGTTCAGCTGCTCGGCGATCTCCAGAGCCACGGTCTTCTTGCCCTCGGACAGATAGGGGTTGATGGCAGCGTTGCGGTTGTACCAGCCGTACTTCTCGATGGCCTGGGCGGACATTTTGAAGGTCTCCTCATAGTTGCCCTTGACGGAGATGACGTTGGCGCCGAAGATCATCAGCTGGGCCACCTTGCCCTTGGGGGCCCGCTCGGGCACGAAAATATAGGTCTTGAAGCCCGCGGCGGCAGCATTGCCCGCCAGGGAGGAGGCGGCGTTGCCGGTGGAGGAGCAGGCGATGGTCCTGGCACCGGCCTCATAAGCCTTGGCCACGGCCATGGCGCTGGCCCGGTCCTTCAGGCTGGCGGTGGGGTTCTGGCCGTCGTCCTTCACCCACAGCTTCCTGATGCCCAGCAGCTCCGCCAGCTTCGGCTCCTCATACAGGGGGCTCCAGCCCACCCGCAGGGGGGTGTCGGGGGTGGTCTCCTCCACCGGCAGCAGCTCGCGATAGCGCCACATGGAGCGGTTTTCCCGCCGGGCCAGCTTCTCCTTGGTCAGAACGGTCTTGATGTAGTCATAGTCGTACACGATGTCCAGAATGCCGCCGCATTCGCAGTTGGTCAGGTCGGGCTTGGCCTCATACGTCCGGCCGCAGCGGACGCACTTGCCGTATTTCACGTTTTTCATGGTGTTTACCTCATTTACAAAATTACAAAATAATTTTAATCTTCGTCATCCTGCAAATTTTCCAACGCCACCCGCACCGCCTCCACCACGAAGGCGGAAAAAGTGCAATCCTGTCCACGGATGGCATCCTCCACCCGTTCGATCAAATCATTGGGAAAACGAATGCTTTTATTGGTGGATGACGGTGTTTTGGGGATTTTGAATTTCATCGCAAGCACCTCGCAATACATTTGTCATACATATGGTATTGCATTTTGCCGTGAAATCATGCATTATATATGTAGCACAAAATATAATGCAAGGAGGATATTCAGATGTCAGAAAAAGTGCAGCAGGAGTTTCCGGCCTATTACACCGCCCTGTGCGCCCGGGTGGCAGACGCCATCGATGCATTGGAGCAGCAGAATTACGGGGCCGCAAAAGATACATTGATTTCGGGAATGCAGGAGGCGGAGGAGATCATCCTGGCACAGGGGGATGGATCCCCGGCGAAATGAAACATTCGTCCCCCGCCCACCGGGCGGGATTGTAGTTGGTGCATGGAATAACAATCAGGGCGGGGCAAAGCCCCGCCCTGAGGCGTTATCGGAAAGCGATTTTTTACAGAGCCTTCAGCAGGCCGGTGGCCTCATTGAACTCGTTGATCAGCTCATCCAGCTGCTTGGCCTGGGCGTGAACGGCATCCCAGGTGCCCTTGGTGTCGTACCACTGGGCGTTCAGGTCCTCCACATTCATGCCCTGCTGCTCCACCCAGGTGTAATACTTCAGGTTGTGGACCCGCTTACGCTCGGTATAGGTCAGCTCCAGCATGCTGTCGGTCTTCAGGTCCAGCATATGACGGGCATGATCCATGGCGGCCTCGTGGGCGTTGTATGCGCCGTGGAGCTGGTTCAGCTCGTCGATGCGGGACTGGTACATGACGGCAGAGTCGGTGAGGACGGTGCCCACCACGTCGTTCTCGGTAAGCTCATAGTACTTGGCCATCTTGATGCAACACAGGACGTTGGCAATGCCGGAGATGCCCAGCCAGGCCATCTTCTCCACTTCCTCGTCGCTCATGCCCAGTTCGTCCTTCATATAGGTCTTGCCCTCGGGCGTGTTGAACAGGCGCAGCAGCCGCTGGGAGTCCTCATCGTCGATGGCGATGGCCATATCGGTGTTCTTCACATTGTGGATCCAGGGGATGTGCTTGTCGCCGATGCCCTCGATGCGGTGGCCGCCGAAGCCGTTGTCCAGGATGGTGGGGCACTGCAGGGCCTCGCCCACGGCCAGCTTCAGGTGGGGATAGCGCTCCTTCAGCAGGTCACCGGCGGACATGGTGCCGGCGGAGCCGGAGGTGAAGCAGGCGCCGGCGAAGTTCTGGCCGGGCTTCTTCACGGCCTCGAACAGCTCGGCCAGGGCGTAGCCGGTGACGTTGTAGTGCCACAGGGGATTGCCCATCTCGGCAAACTGGTTGAAGATCATCATGGTGGGATCCTTCTTCAGCTCCCAGGTCTTGTCGAAGATCTCCTTGACGTTGGACTCGCAGCCGGGGGTGGCGATGATCTGACCGGCGATGGACTTCAGCCAGTCGAAGCGCTCCTTGGACATATCCTGGGGCAGGATGGCCACGGACTCGCAGGCCAGCAGCTTGGAGTTGAAGGCACCGCCGCGGCAGTAGTTGCCGGTGGAGGGCCAGACGGCGTGGTGATAGGTGGCGTCGAACTGACCGGTGACCAGGCGGGGAGCCAGGCAGCCGAAGGAGGCGCCCACCTTATGGCAACCGGTGGGGAACCACTTGCCGGACATGGCGATGATGCGGCAGGGCACGCCGGAGAGCTTGCTGGGGATCTCCACATAGTTGGGTACCGCCTGGAACAGGCCGCCCTGCTCCTTGGCCTCGTTGTGCCAGGAGATACGGAACAGGTTCACGGGGTCCACGTCCCACAGGCCGGTGTGGCTGAGCTTGGCCTTGATCTTCTCGGGGATCAGGTCGGGGTTCTGCATCTGGGCGATGGTGGGGATGATGATGTGGTTCTCCTTAGCCTTCTGGATATTGTGCTCCAGGCCGGTCTTGTTGATGGTCAGATCGATCATGTTTTCTTTTCCTCCTGATTTATTTGTCTCCGTCTTTGTTTGCGTCGATGTAGGAATAAAGGGTGTATTTGGAAATACCGAAGTATTTAGCCACTTTGTCGCCGGACTTGGTCACCAGGAACGCGCCGGACTCGTTTAGAAAGCGGATGGCCCGGACCTTGTCGTCCTTGTTCATCAGGGCCACGGGCTTGCCCACCAGGGCCACGGACTGCTCGATCAGCTCGTCCAGGACGTGGTTGACATTGATGATGCGCTCGGGCTCCGTCTGCTCCTTGTCCTGGGTGGACAGCAGATCGCCGATGGTGCTCTGGATCATCATCAGCCCCGACACGTCGTAGTTGATGGAGAAGATGGCCGTCACGGCCCCCCGCCGGTTGCGGATATACAGCGTGGAGGACTTGAGGATCTTGCCGTCCGGCGTCCGGGTCAGATAGCACAGGTGGTCCCGGGGGTGCTCGGCCTGGGTCGCCATCTGATCCAGCACCACCTGCGACGCTCCGTCGCCCACCTTGCGGCCGGACACATGGCCGTTTTCAATGTGGACAATGGAGTGGTCCGGGTGATTGCTGGACACATCGTGGATCACCACCTCACAGTTGCTGCCGAACTGCGCGGCGATGCCCGCCGCCAGCTGCTTGAGCATTTCCAAACGTTTTTCCTCCATAGCCCACCTCTCCGCAATTTTTCTATACCCCCATGATACCACACTTTTTTCAGAAATCAACGGCTTTCCCAAAAAAATTTTTAGGAATCCAGATTTTTTGTTTGACATCTGCGTTCTCTGTGATATGATAGGAGCATAGAGAAAAATCTCCCGCCATTGAGAAAGAAAATAAAGGAAAGCAAACGGAGGTAACACCATGAATTTCGAAGCCATCAAGAAGGCCGCACAGGACTATCGTCCCGCTATGGCCAAGTTCCTGCGGGACATGATCGCCATCCCCTCGGAATCCTGCCAGGAGGAGGGCGTCGTCCGCCGCATCGCCCAGGAAATGGAAAGCCTGGGGTATGACAAGGTGGAGTTCGACAAGCTGGGCAACGTCATCGGCTGGATGGGCACCGGCGACAGGATCATCGCCCTGGATTCCCATATCGACACCGTGGGCATCGGCAACATCGAAAACTGGGAGGCCGACCCCTATCAGGGCTATGAAACCGACGAGATCATCTATGGCCGGGGCGGCTCCGACCAGGAGGGCGGCATGGCCGCCGCCACCTACGGCGCCAGGATCATGAAGGATCTGGACCTGATTCCCCAGGGCTACAGGATCATGGTGGTGGGCTCCGTGCAGGAGGAGGACTGCGACGGTATGTGCTGGCAGTCCATCGTCAATGAATATTTCAACGGTCCCGAGGACGCCCGGAACCAGGTGGAGTTCGTCATCTCCACCGAGCCCACCGACGGCGGCATCTATCGCGGCCATCGCGGCCGGATGGAGATCCGCGTGGACATGCACGGCGTGTCCTGCCACGGCTCCGCTCCCGAGCGCGGCGACAACGCCATCCACAAGATGGCCGAGGTGCTGCTGAACATCCGCGACCTCAACGAGAATCCCGCCGACGGCTCCACCGAGATCAACGGCCTGGTGAAGATGCTGGATCCCAAGTTCAACCCCGAGCATTATGAGGACGCCCGCTTCCTGGGCCGGGGCACCTGCACCACCAGCCAGATCTTCTACACCTCTCCCTCCCGCTGCGCCGTGGCCGACTCCTGCGCCATCTCCATCGACCGCCGCATGACCGCCGGCGAGACCTACAAGTCCTGCCTGAAGGAGATCGAGGACCTGCCCGCCTGCAAGAAGTACGCCAAGGACGTGAAGGTGTCCATGTATATGTATGACCGTCCCGCCTGGACCGGCCACGTCTACGAGACCGAGTGCTTCTTCCCCACCTGGATCAACAAGGAGTCCGCTCCCCATGTGCAGGCCCTGATCGATGCCCACCACGCCCTGTGGGGCACGGAGCGCATCGGCGCCGACGAGAAGGCCATGTCCACCCGCCGGGGCCGTCCCCTGACCGACAAGTGGACCTTCTCCACCAACGGCGTGTCCATCCAGGGCCGCTACGGCATCCCCTGCGTGGGCTTCGGCCCCGGCGCCGAGTCCCAGGCTCACGCCCCCAACGAGATCACCTGGAAGCAGGATCTGGTGACCTGCGCCGCTCTGTACGCCGCCGTTCCCGGCCTGTATAAGCCTGAGAACAAGGACGGCTCCGCCACCAGCTTCCGCCAGGAGCTCACCGGCAACGACATCAAGTAAGTCTGATTGAAAACAGCAGGCTGTATATATCAGAATACTCACACACATAAAATAAAGGAGAAAAAATCACTATGAGCAAGACCATCGAGCTGGCACGCCATCTGGAGACTCTGCATATCAACGATATGTACAAGACCGACTTCTACTGGACCTGGGACAAGACCGACGACGAGATCGACGCCGTGTTCACCGTGGCCGACGCCCTGCGTGACCTGCGTGAGCGCAACAAGAGCACCCGGATCTTCGATTCCGGCCTGGGCATCTCCATCTTCCGCGACAACTCCACCCGCACCCGCTTCTCCTTCGCCTCCGCCTGCAACCTGCTGGGCCTGGAGGTGCAGGACCTGGACGAGAAGAAGTCCCAGATCGCCCACGGCGAGACCGTCCGCGAGACGGCCAACATGGTGTCCTTCATGGCCGACGTCATCGGCATCCGGGACGATATGTTCATCGGCGAGGGCCACAAGTATCAGACCACCTTCATGGACGCCGTGAAGGAAGGCTATCGCGACGGCATTCTGGAGCAGCAGCCCACCCTGGTGAACCTGCAGTGCGACGTGGATCACCCCACCCAGTGCATGGCCGATATGCTGCACGTCATCCACTACTTCGGCGGCGTGGAGAACCTGAAGGGTAAGAAGGTCGCCATGACCTGGGCCTATTCTCCCTCCTACGGCAAGCCCCTGTCCGTTCCCCAGGGCGTCATCGGCCTGTTCACCCGCTTCGGCATGGACGTGACCCTGGCTCATCCCGAGGGCTATGACGTGATGCCCGAGGTGGAGGAGGTCGCCCGCAAGAACTGCGAGAAGTACGGCTCCAAGTTCCACAAGACCAACTCCATGGCCGAGGCCTTCACCGACGCCGACATCGTGTATCCCAAGAGCTGGGCTCCCTTCGCCGCCATGGAGGAGCGCACCCGCCTGTACGCCCAGGGCGACAAGGACGGCATCGACGCTCTGGAGAAGAAGCTGCTGGCCCAGAACGCCCAGCACAAGGATTGGGCCTGCACCGAGGAGATGATGAAGCTCACCCGTGACGGCAAGGCTCTGTACCTGCACTGCCTGCCCGCCGACATTACCGGCCTGAGCTGCGCCGAGGGCGAAGTGGACAACTCCGTGTTCGACCGCTACATCGTGCCTCTGTACAAGCAGGCCTCCTACAAGCCCTATATCATCGCCGCCATGATCTTCCTGGCCCAGGTGAAGGATCCCGTCCGCGCCCTGATGGCCATGGACGAGGGCAAGGAGCAGCGTAAATCCTTCTGAATCCGGTAAAACTACAGCGGGGGCGTTTTTGCCCCCGCTATCCCCGCTTATTCTGATTATTGAGAGGTAAAAGCACTATGTCCAAACGCATCGTCATCGCCCTGGGCGGCAACGCCCTGGGCAGCACCGCCGCCGAGCAGCTGGCCCTGGTCAGCAAAACCGCCAAGGCCATCGTGGACCTGATCGCCGAGGGCAACGAGGTGGTCATCGCCCACGGCAACGGACCCCAGGTGGGTATGATCAACCTGGGCCTGTCCACCGCCGCCGAGGCCGGCGCCATCAAGGCCGACATGCCCTTCCCCGAGTGCGGCGCCATGTCCGAGGGCTATATCGGCTATCACCTGCAGCAGGCCATCGGCAACGAGCTGACCGCCCGTGGCATCCGGAAGCCCGTGGCCACCATCGTCACCCAGACCGTGGTGTCCCAGGACGACCCCGCCTTCCAGAATCCCACCAAGCCCGTGGGCGCCTTCTATGACAAGGAGACCGCCGACCGCATCGCCGCTGAAAAGGGCTATACCATGGTGGAGGACGCCGGCCGGGGCTATCGCCAGGTGGTCCCCTCCCCCAAGCCCTTTGACATCGTGGAGGCCGAGTCCATCAAGGCCCTGTTCAACGCCGGTCATGTGGTCATCGCCGTGGGCGGCGGCGGCATCCCCGTTGTGCGCAAGGACGGCAGGCTCTGCGGCACCCCTGCCGTCATCGACAAGGACTTCGGCAGCGAGCTGCTGGCCGAGCTGCTGGACGCCGACGTGCTGGTAATCCTCACCGCCGTGGAGCAGGTGGCCATCAACTTCAACAAGCCCGACCAGAAGGGTCTGGACGACCTGACCCCGGCCCAGGCCAAGGTCTATATGGACGAGAACCAGTTCGCCAAGGGCTCCATGCTGCCCAAGGTCCAGGCTGCGGTGAAGTTCGCCGAGTCCAAGGCCGGCCGCACCGCCCTGATCACCCTGCTGGAGAAGGCCAAGGACGGCATCGAAGGCAAGACCGGTACCCGGGTCCATCTGTAAAACCACCCCCCTTTGCCCGCAGAGCACCCCGCCCTGCGGGCAAAGTACCATTCCGTCATAAGCCCGCTGGAAGGCAGCCTGCGGGAATCCATATTGCCGGTAACGTTTTTTCTGCGATTCGACGGGATATTTCCCTGAATCATTCGGCTATATTGGTGCATCTGCGGAAATTTTTGGCATTTTTTGCATTTTTAGTTGAAATCCTTCCGGGAATCCTGTATAATACTACACAACATGTGAATGCCGGGGTGACCCGTTATTCAGGCGTGCGGCATATTTCGCACTTCTTTCAGCCGGACGCTACATATTAAAAGGAGGAAAACACAAACATGAAATAGTCCTTGCAATGATCCTGGCTCTGGTCATGGCTCTGTCTCTGGTGGCCTGCTCCAAGGGCGGCACCGACAAGCCCGATGACAACACCGAGACCACGAAGATCAAGGTGGGTTTCATCACCCTGCACGATGAGAACTCCACCTATGACCTCAACTTCATCAACGCCGCCAAGGAAGCCTGCCAGACCCTGGGCCTGGTGGAGAATGAAGACTACTTCATCAAGAAGAACGTTCCCGAAGGCCAGGAGTGCTACAACGCTGCCGCCGAGCTGGCTGAGCAGGGCTGCAACATCATCTTCGCCGACAGCTTTGGCCACGAGTCCTTCATGATCGAGGCCGCCAAGGAGTTCAAGAATGTCCAGTTCTGCCACTCCACCGGCGTCCGCGCTCACACCGAGGGCCTGTCCAACTATCACAACGCTTTCGCCTCCATCTATGAGGGCCGCTATCTGGCCGGTATCGCTGCCGGTATGAAGCTGAACCAGATGATCGCGGAAGGCAAGATCACCGCTGACAAGGCCAAGATGGGCTACGTTGGCGCCTTCACCTATGCCGAGGTTATCTCCGGCTACACCTCCTTCTTCCTGGGCGCTCGCTCCGTCTGCCCCACTGCCACCATGGAAGTGACCTTCACCGGCAGCTGGTATGACGAGACCGCCGAGAAGGAAGGCGCTGAGAAGCTGATCCAGAACGGTTGCGTCCTGATCAGCCAGCACGCTGACTCCATGGGCGCCCCCACCGCCTGCGAGAAGGCCGGTGTGCCCAACGTGTCCTACAACGGCTCCACCGTTTCCGTTGGCCCCAACACCTACATCATCTCCTCCCGCATTGACTGGGCTCCCTACTATGTCTACGCCATCCAGGCTGCTATGGACGGCAAGACCATTGACGCTGACTGGACCGGCACCCTGGCCACCAAGTCCGTGGTTCTGTCCGACCTGAACACCAACGTGGCCGCCGACGGCACCCAGGCCGCCATTGACGAGGCCATGAAGAAGCTGGAGAACGGCGAGCTGCACGTCTTTGACGTGTCCACCTTCACCGTCACCGGCGAGAATGTCACCGCTGACATGAAGACCGACGCCGAGGGCCATCTGACCTCCTACATGGCCGACGTGGATAACGACGCCAACATGGAGCATGACACCGAGGTCGTCCACGATGGTTACTTTGCCGAGTCCGAGAAGCGCTCCGCTCCTTACTTCGACATCGCCATCGACGGCATCGTCCGCCTGGACGTGAACTTCGGCTAAGTCACGGCTGAATCCCGAAAGTGCGAACATAAGAACCCCGGTTGCGAAAGCAGCCGGGGTTCTTCAGCCTGTCATACCAAAACCTGTTAAAAAGCTTGAAAAGCTTTTTATAGCACCGAAGGTGCGTCAGGTTTTGTATGGGACGTCACAGCGTGTTTTCACACGCTGTGCGTGCGCGCAGCGCACGGGATTCTTGATTAAATTTTTTAATCAAGAATCAGTATCAAAAACGGCTTTGCCATTTGGGGATAGTCTCAGGAACGAACCCCTCCGCCGGGCGTTGCCCGGCGGAGGGGGTTCGTTTCACTTCTTCACTTGCCTATCGCGTGGAAATACAGCGACAGCATACCGGGGCCCACATGGGCGCCGGTCACCGGCTCGTGGGGCACCAGCAGGATGGGACCCCGATGGCCCGCCTCCCGCAGCTTCGTCTCCAGACGCAGAGCCTCGCCGGGACAGTCCCCGTGAGAGATACCGATCAGGTCGTCCAGGTCGATGGCCCGCTCCTTATAGATGGACACCAGCCGCTCGATGGCCCGCAGCTTGCCCCGGGTCTTGTCGAACAGGACGATCTTGCCCTCCTCGTTGCCCCGGAGGATGGGCTTGATCTGTAGCAGGGAGCCCACCAGCGCCGATGCGCCGGAGATGCGGCCGCCCTTGCGCAGGTACTTCAGGTCGTCCACAGCGAAATACTGGCAGTAATTCTGGCAGTATACGGTCATTTTCTCCACCAGCTCATCCAGGCCCATGCCCTGGCGCACCAGGGAGGAGGCCTTCAGAGCCGGGATCCCCGCCCCCAGAGACGCGCCCATGCTGTCGATGGGGCAGACCCGGCGCTGGGGATACTGCTCCATCAGCTCGTCCCCGGCCAGCTTCGCCGACCACCAGCTGCCGCTGATGCCGGCGGAAATGCTGAAATACACCACGTCGTCCCCCTGGGCAATGAAAGGCTCGAAGGCCTTCCGGGCGTCGTCCGGGTTCACCATGGAGGTGCGCACGTCGGCGCCGGAGCGCAGGGCCTCGTAATACTCGTGGCCATCCAACCCCTCCGGGGCCGGCTGATCGTCAATGGTCAGGGCCATGGGAAGCAGATGGATGTTGTATTGCTCCCGCAGCTCGGGGGACAGATTGGCCCCGGAGTCCACAAAGATCTGGATCATGATAAAACAGTTCCTTTCAAGATTTTTGCCCAAGATGCTTATATATTCTTCTTTACCCAATCCGCCAGAGTGTCGAACAGCTGCTCATACCCCGGCACGGTCAGGTGGATGCCGTCGGCGGCGATCAGCTGGGACAGCCGGTGGTTCCGCAGAAATGTCTGCCGCACCGGGATCAGGGGGATGTTCTCCCGCAGGGCGATCTCCGCCGCCGTGTCGGCGTACAGCTCCTGGTGGCGATAGATCATCTGAGGCTCCCCCAGCCAGTCCAGAATGCGGTCCCGCCGCAGATTGTCCCGGCACAGGAAGTCCAGATACCGCTCCCCGTCAATGGGGGGTAGGGTCATCATCACCGGCTGCACCCCGCCCTGGCGCAGGGCGTCCAGGGTCTCGTGCAGGGTGTCGGCAAACTCCGGCAGCTCCGTGTTGGGCCGGTGGTCGGCCTCGGGGTCGGCGTCGATGGCGGCCCAGTCGAAGTCGCTGTCGTTGCCGCCGTAGGACACCAGGGCATACCGGGCCTCCAGGCCCCGGTCCAGGTCGTGCCGCACCAGGCTCAGCCCCTTGCGGATGGTGGCCCCCATTTTCGACCGGTTCACCACCTCCACCAGCTTGGTCTGGTAGCGCTGCATGACTTCATTGATGTGAAAATGATAGTGAAAATCTCCGTCCGGCACCGTGGCCTTCAGCAGAGAGTCTCCGTAAATATAAATCTTATCCGGCATGGCTATGACCTCCATCCCTCTTTTTTCCTAATATAGCATATTAGTTCTGGCAAGTCAACCTATTATTTTCCGATTTCTTCTTGCGCCCAACCGAATATTCTGATATTATATGGAAAAAGGAAAAGCCGGAGGAATGCTGTATGCAATATGACAAAGAGCTGATCGCCCACAAGCTGGACCGGTGGGACCGGTTTATCACCGACTACCACCTGCCGGAGTGGGACGCCATCCCCGATCTGGGGCTGTATATGGACCAGGTGGTGGTGCTGCTGGCCCAGTATCTGAACTTCATCCCGGCCATGCCCGGCGGGAAGGAAAGCTTTGTCACCTCCTCCACCATCAACAACTATGTGCGGCTGAAGATCATGCCCGCCCCGGTAAAGCGGAAATACTTCCGGGTCCACATCGCCTATCTCATCATGATCCTGACCATGAAGCAGAGCATCAGCATCAGCGACGTGCAGAAGATCATCCCGGCGGACATCCCCGAGGAGGACGTCCGGGCCATCTATCAGGAGTATTCTGAGAAATTCCGCCACATTGCCCTGTTTTTCAACCAGCAGGTCCAGGACGCGGCGGAGGATATCCGCACGCCGGACCAGCCCGGCGAGGCCGCCGTGTCCCAGCTGGTCATCGAAAGCACCCTGATCGCGGGGTTCTCCAAGATCCTGGCGGAGAAGCTCATCCGCCTGTGCGGGGCCGACACCCAGGAGGTCCTGGCCGCCGAGCAGCCCCCCCAGACGTAAGTCACCGCATCCCCTGCCCTTCGGGGCGGGGGATTTTTTTGTTTTACGCCCGTTCCAGCAGCTTTTCACCGGCCCGGAAGATGTCTCCCGCGCCCACGGTGAGGATCAGGTCACCGGGCCGGGCCAGGGAGGCCAGAGTGTCGGCCACCTTGTCCAGGGTGGAGCAATAGATGGCCCCGGGGATCTTCTCCGCCAGGTCCCGGGAGGAGATGCCCAGGACGTTCTGCTCCCGGGCGGCGTAAATCTCCGCCAGCACCGTCACATCCGGCAGCTGAAGCTCCCGGACGAAGTCGTCAAACAGCGCCTTGGTGCGGGTGTAGGTGTGGGGCTGGAAGGCGCAGATCACCCGCTCATAGCCCATGGACCGGGCGGTGGTCAGCAGGGCGTGGAGCTCCGCCGGGTGGTGGGCATAGTCGTCATACACCGCCGCCCCGTGATAGCTGCCCTTGTGCTCGAACCGGCGTCCGGCCCCGTGGAAATCCTCCAGGCCCAGGGTGACGGCCTGGCCGGGGATCCCCAGCACATAGGCCGCCGAGGCCGCCGCCAGGGCGTTGAGAATGTTGTGCTTGCCGGGAATGTGCAGGTCCACATGGGCATACAGCTCCCCGTGGATCATCACGTCAAAGCTGGCGCAGCCGTCGAAAAACGCCACGTCCCGGGCGTAGCAGTCCGCCGTCCGGTCCGCCAGGGAGAAGGTGAACACCGGGTGGCTCAGGCCCGCCACGGATTCCCGTGCGCCCTTGTCATCGGCGTTGGAGATGACATAGCCCCGCTGGGGCACCAGGTCGGCGAAGGCGTGGAAGGAGTGCTCAATGTCCTTCAGGTCCTTGAAAAAGTCCAGATGGTCCTCGCCCACGTTCAGGATCACCGCCACCGTGGGGAAGAAATTCAGGAAGGAATTGCAGTATTCGCAGGACTCCAGAATGATGGTGTCCCCCTTCCCTACCCGGTAGCCCGCATGGAGCATGGGCAGGGTGCCGCCGATCATCACGGTGGGGTCCGCCTGGGCCGCCATGAAGATGTGGGTGGCCATGGAGGTGGTGGTGGTTTTGCCGTGGGTGCCGGAGATGCACAGGGCGTTTTCATAGTGCTGCATGATAGCGCCCCAGGCCTGGGCCCGCTCATACACGGGGATGCCCCGGGCGATGGCCCCGGCGATCTCGGGATTCTCGTCGTGGATGGCGGCGGTGCGGATCACCAGGTCGCAGTCCTTCAGGTTCTCCGCCGAGTGGCCGATGGCCACGTCGATGCCCTGGGTCCGGAGCTGGCGGACGGTGTCGCTTTCCGTCATGTCCGAGCCCTGCACCCGCAGGCCCATGCCCAGCAGCACCTCCGCCAGGGGACACATACTCACCCCGCCGATGCCGGCCAGGTGGGCCCGGACCCCGGGCTTGAGAAAGGTTTTGATATCTATGGTAGGATGCATCATATTGGGTCCCTCCCGCATTTGGAAAATTCATATCCCATATTATACTATACCCCGCCGGGCAGTGCAACCGACAGAAAAAAGAAAAATCCCGGCCCGGAGCCGTCGGATTTGCGGATTTTGCTTCTTCTTCGGGGCGAAATGTGGTATAGTGGTGGTGAAAAGGGGGAAGAAGCATGGATGAACAGGCGCTGCGGCGCAGAATGGCGGCCCACCGCCCCACCCTGCAGCAGGCACGGGGGGAATACGCGGTGCTGGCGCCCCTGGTGGAAACGCCCCGGGGGCTGAGCCTTTTATACGAGGTGCGCCCGGCGAAGCTGCACCACCACAGCGGTGAGGTGTGCTTCCCCGGGGGACAGATGGAGGCCGGGGAGACGCCCCAGCAGTGCGCCCTGCGGGAGACCTTCGAGGAGCTGGGCCTTCCGGCGGAGGCCATTGAGATTTTCGGGGACCTGGACTTTCTGTACCTGCGGTCCGAGGGGCTGATGTATCCGGTGCTGGGCCGGGTGGACCCGGCGGCGGTGCTGCGCCCCAGTCCCGACGAGGTGCAGGACACCTTCACGGCGCCTCTGTCCTGGCTGGCGGCCCATCCCCCGGCCATCTACCGCTATCCCCTGCGGCCGGAGATCGGGCCGGACTTTCCCTATGACCGGGTGGGAGCCTCCGCCGGATATTCCTGGCAGGCCGGGCGCATGGAGGTTCCGGTGTATGAGGGGCTGCCGTATCCCCTGTGGGGGCTGACGGCCCGGATCACCTGGTGGCTGCTGGAGCAGTACGGGAACATATTGACAAATGTGATATAATATATGAGACTGTCAAAAAGGCGGAGATGTTCCACCATCGGAAAGGAAGATAGTTACGAAAGAAACCCATCAGGGGTGTCTTTCGTTTGCAATCATAGGTTTTTCAGAACTTTTTGAAGTTCTGAAAAACCGCACGCAGCTTGGCAAAAAGCTTTTTTGACAAGCTGAATATATAGAAAACGAGGAAACTGCTATGGAATTTACACAGGGCGCGCCCTTTGACAGCTTCGGCCTGTCCGAGGCCACCATGCGCGCCATAAGGAACAAGGGATATGAGATCAGCACCCCCGTCCAGGCCGGGTGCATCCCCCCCATGCTGGAGGGGAAGGACGTCATCGCCAAGGCCCCCACCGGCACCGGCAAGACCATGGCCTTCGGCATCCCCATCATCGAGCGCATCGACCCGGAAAGCGAGGAGGTCCAGGCGGTGATCCTGGCCCCCACCCGGGAGCTGGCCATGCAGATCACCGACGAAATGCGCCAGATCGCCGTGTGCCACGAGGGGGTGCGGCTGGTGTGCCTGTACGGCGGCCAGCCCATCGGCAAGCAGATCAACGCCCTGAAGCGGCGGCCCCAGATCGTGGTGGCCACCCCGGGCCGCCTGTCCGACCATATGAAGCGCCGCACCGTCACCCTGGGCCAGGTGCAGACCGTGGTGCTGGACGAGGCGGACCGCATGCTGGACATGGGCTTTATCCACGATGTGACCCGGATTCTGGACAAGATCCCCCATCGGAAGAATCTGGGCATGTTCTCCGCCACCATCTCCCGGGAGGTCATGGACATCTCCTGGGTGTATCAGCGGGACCCGGAGGAGATCACCGTCCAGGCCACCCGGGAAAACAAGCCTGATATCCTGCAATACCGCATCGAGGTGCCGTCTGACAAGAAGGTGGACGCCATCGCCTCCATCATCCGCGCCCAGCAGCTGGACCGGGTCATCTGCTTCTGCAACACCAAGGGCTCCACCGAGCGGCTGACCAAGTTCCTGCAGCTGCGGGGGCTGGACGCCCAGTGCATCCACGGCGACATCCCCCAGCGCAAGCGGGAGGAGGTTATGGCCCGCTTCCGGGACGGACAGCTCCATGTGTTCGTGGCCACGGACGTGGCCAGCCGGGGCATCGACGTGGACGACGTGGACGCGGTGTTCAACTTCGAGGTACCCGAGGAGAACGAATATTACATCCACCGCATCGGCCGCACCGGCCGGGCGAAGAAGCACGGCGTGGCCTATACCCTGCTGTCGGACTTCCCCTCCCGCATGCGGCTGGACGACATCGCCCGCAACACCCGTAGCCAGATCATCCCCGCCACCCTGGCGGAGGACGGCCGGGTGACCCCTGCGGAGCCCAAATCAAAGTAAGGAGCGTGGCCCCTATGAAACGACGGATACGGTACATGGCCCTGGTGCTGGTGCTGTGCATGCTGGCTCTGACCGGCTGCGCCCAGCCGCGGGACACCATGACCCTGCGGGTGTGCCTGGACGCCGCCCCGGCCACCCTGGACCCCGCCATGGCCTCCTCCGACGCCGAACGCACGGTGGTGGCCCACCTGTTTGAAAATCTCATGAAGCTCTCCCGGGGGGAGGACGGCGGCATCCAGCCGGTTTACGCCGCCGCCAAATCCTACACTGTGGAGGACAACCTGGACGGCACCGAGACCTATACCTTCACCCTGCGGCAGAACGTCCGCTGGTCCGACGGGCAGGCCGTTACCGCCCACGACTTTGTCTATGCCTGGCAGCGGCTGGCGGACCCGGCCGCCGGCTCCCCCCACGCGGCTCTGCTGAACATGGTGGCGGGCTTTGACCAGGTGCAGGCCAGGCAGGACGGAAGCCTTCTTCAGGTGTCCGCCCCGGACGACTTCACCTTCGTGGTGAAGCTCTCCTACAAGTGCGCCTATTTCCTGACGGATGTCTGCGCCGGGACGGCCACCATGCCGGTGCGCAGCGACGCGGCGGAGCGGGAGGACTGGTCCCTGCACTCCGAGACCCTGCTGACCGACGGCCCCTATCGGGCCACCGGCTGGGACGAGACGGGCCTCACCGCCCAGGCGGCCGACGGGTACTATGACGCCCGCCGCCTGGGGCCGGACGTGCTGGAGTTCCGGTTCGAGACGGACGGCCAGGCCCGGGCGGACCTGCTGTCCGGCGGCGATGTGGACTTTGCCATGAACCTGCCGGAGGGTGACACCTCCGATCCCTATCCCCAGACCACCCTGCTGCTGCTGAACCAGCGGACCGGCAGCCTGGAAAGCGAGTCCCTGCGCCGGGCCCTGGCCCTGGCCATCGACCGGAACGCGCTGACGGAGGGCCAGTCTCTGGACCCCGCCCAGGGCATTGTCCCCCCGGGGCTGCGCAACACCATGGGCGGCGACTTCCGCCAGGGCAGCGGCAGTCTCATCGACAACGAGCCCGATAACTACGAGGCCCTGTGCCAGCAGGCCAGGGCCCTGCTGGAGGAGGCAGGCGGCGTGAAGGCCGCCGGGCAGATCACCCTGCTGTATGACAGCACCGACGAGACGGCAGCCCAGACCGCCGCCGCCGTCCGGGACGCCTGGAAGCAGAAGCTGGGGCTCATCGCCATCCTGCGGGGAGCCACGGCCCAGGAGCTGGCGGACGCCCTGGACCAGGGCGAATTTATGGTGGCACTGACCACCGTCACCGCCGACCGGGGCGACGCCTCGGGCCTGCTGTCCCTGTGGGAAAGCGGCAATGGGTTCTTCTATTCCACCGCCTATGACATGCTGCTGCGGGCGGCGGACGCCTCCGGCCATGTGGAGGTCCGGGACGCCTATCTGGAGGACGCCGAGGCCATGCTGGTGGAGGACGGCTGGGTCATTCCCCTGTATTATCCCCATCGCCACAGCGGCCTGGGGCAGCACCTGACGGCCCCCCTGTACGACGGCGCCGGGGTGTATCTGTTCTCCGGCGTGGTGCGGCAGACGCCGCAGTAAACCACAGGATTCGGGAGGAAGCACCATGAAAGAAACTGTTTTGCTTACCGGCGGAGCCGGATTCATCGGGTCCCACATCGCGGTGGAGCTGCTGCAGCGGGACTATGACGTGGTCATCGCCGACGACCTGTCCAACAGCCGCCCGGACGTGCCGGAGCGCATCGAAAAAATCACCGGCCGGACCCCGGTGTTCTATCGGATGGACGTGTCGGACCGGCAGGCCCTGGACCGGGTGTTCCGGGCCCATGACATCGCCGCGGCGGTGCACCTGGCCGGATACAAGGCCGTGGGCGAGTCCGTGCAGAAGCCCCTGGCCTATTACCGCAACAATCTGGACACCACCCTGGCCCTGCTGGAGGTGATGGCGGACCACGGGGTCCACCGGCTGATCTTCAGCTCCTCCGCCACGGTGTACGGCAATGCGGAGGCCCCCTGCCGGGAGGATATGCCCACCGGCGGCTGCACCAATCCCTACGCCTGGACCAAGCTGATGATCGAGCAGATCCTGCGGGACGCCGCCAAGGCGGACCCTTCTCTTGCGGCGGTGTGCCTGCGGTACTTCAACCCCGTGGGGGCCCACGAAAGCGGCCTCATCGGCGAGCTGCCCAACGGCATTCCCAACAACCTCATGCCCTATATCACCCAGACCGCCGCCGGCATCCGCCGGGAGCTGACGGTGTTCGGCAACGACTATCCCACCCCCGACGGCACCGGCGTCCGGGACTATATCCATGTGGTGGACCTGGCCCGGGGCCATGCGGCGGCTCTGGACTACTCCCGGAGCCATCCGGGCTGGGAGGCCATCAACCTGGGCACCGGCCGGGGCAGCAGCGTGCTGGAGATCGTGGAGACCTTCCAGCGGGTCAATGGCGTGGCGGTGCCCCACCGCATCGGCCCCCGCCGCCCCGGGGACCTGCCCACCTGCTATGCCGCCACGGACAAGGCCGCCCGCCTGCTGCACTGGCACGCGGAAAAGGACCTGGCGGATATGTGCCGGGATTCCTGGCGCTGGCAGCAGAGCCAGCAGTGACCCCATCTGTTCCCGGGCCGGTATAGGCGCTGCCTGTACCGGCCCGCAGCGCTTTCGAAAAAGGAGAATTTTGCTATGCCCATTCGTTCCAGGGCCGCTGCTGCGGCCGTGCATATCCTGACCGCCCTGTGCGCCGCCGTGGGGGTGGTGCTGCAATGCGGCTTCTTCGGCGGAAGGCTGAACCTGGCCGCCCTGCAATACTTCACCCTGATGAGCAACATCCTGTGCGCCGTGTATTTTGCCGGAGCCGCCGTCCGCACCCTCCGGCGGGGGGACACCTGGCTGCCGGTGTGCAAGGGAGCCCTGGTGATGGCCATGGCCATCACGGGCATCACCTTCCACCTGTTCCTGGCCGCCGGGGACTTCAACATGGGCCCCACCCAGCTGATTACCAACCACCTGCTCCACACCGCCGTCCCGCTGCTGACGGTGCTGGATTGGCTGCTGTTTGACGAAAAGGGGCACTATCGCCGGTTTGAACCCTTCCTGTGGGGTATTTTCCCGGCGACCTACTTCGTATACACCATGATCCGGGCCCGGGTCAGTAGCTTCCGGTTTTACAACGGCTCGCCGTACCCCTACCCCTTCATGGACGTGGACGCTCTGGGCTGGGGCAAGGTGCTGCTGATCTTCCTGGCCATGGCCGCAGCCTTCCTGGCCCTGGGCTATGTGCTGGTGTGGATTGACCACCTCCTGGCCCGGCGGCAGAAGCGATGACCGGCCGCCGGGACCCGGTCCGGGATATGGAGGCCGCCCGGGCCATCGCCCGGCAGGCCGCCGCCCTGGGAGGCCGGGCCTACTATGTGGGGGGCTTCGTCCGGGACCGGCTGCTGGGCCGGGAGAACACCGATGTGGACATCGAGGTTCACGGCCTGACTCCCAGCCAACTGGAGGAGATCTTAGACGGCCTGGGAGGCCGCCTGGAGATGGGGGCCAGCTTCGGGATCTACGGCCTGAAGGGCTATGGCCTGGACATCGCCATGCCCCGGCGGGAGCGGGCCATTGGCCGGGGCCACCGGGATTTCGACGTGACCGTGGACCCCTTTCTGGGCACGGAGCAGGCCGCCCGGCGGCGGGACTTCACCGTAAACGCCCTGATGGAGGACGTACTGACCGGCCGGGTGCAGGACCATTTCCACGGTGTCCGGGACCTGCGCCGGGGCGTGCTACGGCATGTGGATGACCGGACCTTTCCGGAGGACCCTCTGCGGGTGCTGCGGGGGGCTCAGTTTGCCGCCCGGTTCGGGTTCACCGCGGCCCCGGAGACCATCGCCCTGTGCCGGGGCATCGATCTGTCCGCCCTGCCGCCGGAGCGGGTGGAGGGGGAGCTGCGCAAGGCCCTGCTTCAGGCGGAGCGCCCCTCGCTGTTTTTCGAGACTCTGCGGGACATGGGGCAGCTGTCCCACTGGTTCCCGGAGGTGGAGGCCCTGATAGGCGTGCCCCAGGAGCCGAGATATCACCGGGAGGGGGACGTCTGGACCCACACCATGCTGGTGCTGGACCACGCGGCGGCTCTGCGCAGCCGGGCCCGGCAGCCCTTTCCCTTTATGCTGGCGGCCCTGTGCCATGATCTGGGCAAACCGGCCGCCACCGAGTATGTCCGGGGCCGCATCCACGCCTATGACCACGAGTCGGCGGGGGTGCCCCTGGCGGACGCCCTGGTGCGGCGGATCGTGGGGGAGAAGGCGGCAGCGGCCTATGTGCGGAACATGGTGCAGTTGCACATGAAGCCCAACGCCCTGGTGGGGGCCGACGCCTCCGTCAAGGCCAGCAGCCGGATGTTTGACCGGTCCATAGAGCCGGAGGACCTGATCCTCCTGGCCTCGGCGGACGGCCGGGGCACCCATAGCCTGTGGCCCTGGGAGGATACGGAGCCCTGGCTGCGGCAGCGCCTGGCCCTGTACCGGGAGCTGATGGCCCGGCCCCAGGTCACCGGGGCGGACCTCATCGCCGCCGGTCTCACGCCGGACAGCCGCTTCCGGGAGCTGCTGGCCTATGCCCACAAGCTCCACCTGGCGGCGGTGCCCCGCGACAGCGCCCTGAAGCAGACCCTGGCCTATGCCCGGAAGCTGAAACAGCCCGGCGTCACAGAAAATTAACTTGCAAAAGAACCCCTCCTGTGGCATGATAAACAAGATGTTATCACGCCGCAGGAGGGATTTTTATATGCGCATCACCGTCATCGGCTGCGGGCGCTGGGGCTCGCTGATCGCCTGGTATCTGGACCGCACCGGCCACGCCGTCACCCTGTATGGCCGCCCCGGCTCCCGGCATATGCAGCGCTTTCTTGCCACCCGCCGCAATGACCTGCTGGAGCTGCCGGAAAGCATCCGGCTGTCCACGGACCTGTCCTGCCTCCGGCAGGCGGAGATCGTGGTGATCTCCATCGGCTCCCAGGGGCTCCAGGGCCTGATGGACCAGCTGCGGCCCCTGGCCCTGCGGGATAAGATCTTCGTTTTATGCATGAAGGGCCTGGAGCAGGGAACGGGCCGCCGCCTGAGCCAGATCGCCCAGGAGAATCTGGACCCCTCCAACGCCGTGGCGGTGTGGCTGGGCCCGGGCCATGTGCAGGAGTTTTACCGGGGCATCCCCAACTGCATGGTCATCGACAGCAGCCGGGAGGACGTGAAGCGCCTGCTGGTGCAGTCCTTCTCCAGCGACCTGATCCGCTTTTACTACGGGGAGGACCTCATCGGCAATGAGGTAGGGGCCGCCGCCAAAAATGTGGTGGGCATCGCCGCCGGATTTTTAGACGGCAAGGGCCTGTCCAGCCTGAAGGGCGCCCTGATGAGCCGGGGCACCCGGGAGGTAGCCCGTCTCATCCAGGCCATGGGCGGCAGCCAGCTTTCGGCCTATGGCCTGTGCCACCTGGGTGACTATGAGGCCACGGTGTTCTCCCGGTACAGTCACAACCGGCAGTTCGGCGAGTCCTTCATCCGGGGAGAGACCTACACGGACCTGGCGGAGGGATACTACACCGTGGAGGCCCTGGTGCTGCTGGGGGAGCGCTACGGCGTGGAGCTGCCCATCTGCCGGGCGGTGCACCGCATTCTCTATTGCGGCGCGGACCCCGTGGCGGAGCTGCGCGCCCTGCTGGACCGGGACCTGACCCGGGAATTTGGGGAGAAATAAAGCAAAAACCCGCTCGGCCGGATGGCAGACTCCGCAAGATTTTTTCAACAACAAAAACCCGCTCGGCCGGATGGCAGGGCGGGTTTTTATGATTTGCGCATATACTGGAGGTCAGGCGGCCTGGACCTCGAACTTCAGCACGCCCTCGGCGGCGGAGATGCGGGTCATCATGGACTCCAGATCCTCCACCATGTCCCGGGTCTCGGCGGAGATGGTGACGCCGGCGCAGCCGTTGGTGGGGATGGTCTGGTTGATGGTGAGAATATTTGCGCCGGAATTGGCAAAAATAGACAGGAAGTTGGACAGCACACCGGGGTTGTCCTTCAGCAGGGCGTAAAACGTGATGATGTGGCCGGCCTTCATGTCCTGGAAGGGCTGCACCGCGTCCTTGTACTTGTAAAACGCGCTGCGGCTGATGCCCACCATCCGGGCCGCCTCGCCCACGGTGGCCGCCTCGCCCACCTGGAGCATCCGGCGGGCCTCCGCCACCTTTATGAATACCTCCGGCAGGGCTTCTGCCGATACGATGTAATACTTCTGATTGCTCATGGCCGTAAACCTCCGCTGATGTGTCCGGCGGAGACGCGGCCCCGCCGTTTCTTTTGGCCATTATCATACCATGTTGTTTGACAAAACACAACTGTTTTCGTAGGAGGGAGCATACAAAAATGCAGGAAAAGCAGCGGGCTTTTTTGGTGCGGACTGCCTATTGGGCCGTTTGGGCGGTGCTGCTGTGGCTGGGGGTGCGGTATCTGCTGCGGTGGCTGCTGCCGTTTCTGCTGGCCCTGGCCCTGGCGGCGGCGGTGGAGCCGGTGATCGCCTGGTGCCGCCGCCGGATGGGCCTGAAGCGGGGGTTCACGGCGGCGGTGGTGACCATCGCCGTCACCGGGGCCATACTGGCGCTGGCGGCGGTGATCGTGTGGCAGCTGATCCGCCAGGCGGCGGAGCTGCTGGGGCAGCTCCCCGGGCTTCTGGCAGGGCTGCCGGGCATGACGGAGGACCTGCGGCAGCGGCTGGAGGACTTCTGCGCCGCCTGTCCCCAGGGGCTGCGGAGCTGGCTGGAGGAGGTCCCCGCCCTGCTGGGGACCCTGGCGGCGGGAGTGGCCCAGCGAGCCAGTGGGGCCTGCATTACAGCGGCGGCGGCCCTGGCCGCCGCCCTGCCAGGGGTGTTCCTGTTCTGCGGCACCACGGCCCTGGCGGTGTTCTTCACCGCCGGCAGCTATCCCCGGGTGATGGCCTTTTTCCGGCGGCAGCTGGGGCACCGGCTGGACCGGGCCAGAGGGGTCAAGGTCAATCTGCTGTCCACCCTGGGGAAATGGTGCCGGGCCCAGGCGATTTTGCTGGGAGTCACCTTCTGCGAGCTGCTGGCGGGATTCCTGCTGATGGGCCAGCGGTATGCCCTGCTGCTGGCCGCCGTTACCGCGCTGGTGGACGCCCTGCCGGTGTTCGGCACCGGAACGGTCCTGCTGCCCTGGGCGGCGGTGTGTCTGCTGGCGGGGCAGGCCCCCCGGGCGGTGGCCTTGGCGGCCATGTACGCGGTGATCTCCGCCGTGCGCAGCCTTCTGGAGCCCAAGGTCATGGCCGCCCAGGCGGGCCTGCCTCCCCTGGCGGCTCTGGCGGCCATGTACGCCGGGTTCCGGGCCTTGGGCGTGGCGGGGATGATCCTGCTGCCTATGGCGCTGCTGTTTGTCAAGCAGCTCCACGACGAGGGGTATGTGGGCCTGTGGAAATAGCCGCAAAAAGCGAAAAAAGCTGTTTTCTTGCCGGATGATCTGTGGTATAATGGGATGTTAGTGAAGATTTTCGGTAGGAGAGAATACAGACATGAACAAGCAACGCCGCGCCGACCTGCTGCTGGTGATGACCACCTTTTTCTGGGGCGCCAGCTATTACCTGACGGATATCTGCCTGGCGGATCTGCCGCCCATGACCCTGAACGCCTTCCGCTTTATTGTGGCGTTTCTGGTGCTGGGGCTGATCTTCTGGAAGCACGTGGTCCATGTGAACCGCACCACCCTATGGTACAGCCTCATCGTGGGCCTGGCCCTGGCGGGGACCTATGTGGCCTATAACTACGGCATCACCCGCACCTCCCTGTCAAACGCCGCGTTCATCTGCGCCCTGCAGGTGATCTTCGCCCCGCTGCTGGGCTTTCTGTTCTTCCGGCAGCGGCCCGGCTGGAAGCTGGGGGCGGCGCTGGTGGTGTGCACGGTGGGCATGGCCCTGCTGACCCTGAACGGGGAGCTGCGGCCCGCCTCCGGGGACCTGATCTGCCTCATCACCCCCCTGTGCTACGCCGTGGACCTGCTGATCACGGAGAAGGCCGTCCGGGATCCCCGGGTGGACCCCCTGGGCCTGGGGGTGTGCCAGCTGGCGGTGGTGGGCATCGTGACCTTAGCCCTGGCCCTGGTGCTGGGGGAACCGGTGCATCTGCCCACCTCCGGCAAGACCTGGGCGGCGGCGCTGTTTCTGGGAATTTTCTGCTCGGGGGTGGCCTTTGTCATCCAGTCCGTGCAGCAGCAGTATACCACCGCCAGTCATGTGGGCCTGATCTTTACCCTGGAGCCGGTGTTTGCCTCCATGGTGGCCTTTGTCATGACCGGCGAGGTACTGTCTCTGCGGGGCTATATCGGCGCGGCCCTGATGCTGCTGAGCCTGTTTATTATGGAGGGCGACTGGTCCTTCCTGGGCCGCAAAAAGCGTGTATAAAGGAGAACATACCGTGGATAAACGATTGGAACGCATTCTGCCCCGGGTGCAGAAGCCTGCCCGCTATGTGGGCGGGGAATACAACGCCGTGAAGAAGGACCCGGCCCAGGTGGACACCCGCATTGCCTTCTGCTTCCCGGATACATACGAGATCGGCATGTCCAACCTGGGCATGCGGATTCTCTACGGCGTGATGAACAACATGGAGGGCGTGTGGTGCCAGCGGGTGTTCGCCCCCTGGGGCGACATGGAGGAGGAGATGCGCCGGGCGGGGATGCCCCTGTTCGCCCTGGAATCCGGCCAGCCCATCACGGACTTTGACATCGTGGCCTTCTCCGTGGGCTATGAGATGGCCTTTCCCGCCATCCTGAATATGCTGGACCTGGCAAACATTCCCATTCACAGCGCGGAGCGCACGGCCCTGACCCCACTGGTCATCGCCGGGGGCACCGCCATGTACAACGCCGAGCCCATCGCCGACTTCATCGACCTGGTAAGCCTGGGCGAGGGGGAGGACATCACCGTGGAGCTGGTGGAGCTGCACCGCCGGGCCCGGCGGGAGGGCTGGACCAAGGAGGCGTTTCTTCGGGCCGCCGCGCAGCTGCCGGGCATCTACGTCCCAAGCCTCTACGACGTGACGTATCACGACGACGGCACTGTGGCCGCCATCACCCCCCGGGACGGGGCCCCGGCGGTGGTGACCAAGCGCATTGTCCGGGATATGGACAAGTCCTTCTTTCCCACCAAAACCATCGTCCCCTCCACGGAGATCGTCCAGGACCGGGTGATGCTGGAGCTGTTCCGGGGCTGCATCCGGGGCTGCCGGTTCTGTCAGGCGGGGTATGTGTACCGGCCGGTCCGCAACCGCAGCCGGGAGCTGTGCGCCCGATACGGCGTGGAGTCCTGCAACGACTCCGGCTATCAGGAGGTGACCCTGTCCAGCCTCTCCACCAGCGACTATCCCCCGCTGACGGAGCTGTGCGACCAGCTGGAGCCCTTCTGCCAGCAGCGGCACGTGAATCTGTCCCTGCCCAGTCTGCGGGCGGATAACTTCTCCATGAGCCTGATGGAGCGCCTGGCCAAGGGCCGCAAAAGCGGCCTGACCTTCGCCCCGGAGGCCGGGACCCAGCGGCTGCGGGACGTCATCAACAAAAACGTCACCCAGGAGGACCTGCTGGCCTCCTGCCGGACGGCCTTCGCCGGGGGGTACAGCGCCGTGAAGCTGTATTTCATGCTGGGCCTGCCCACGGAGACCGACGAGGACGTGCTGGGCATCGCCGATCTGGCAGCCCGGGTCATGCACACCTGGCGGGAAAGCGCCAGCAACAAGAACCGGGGCGTCCGCATCACCGTGTCCACCTCCTGGTTCGTGCCCAAGCCCCACACGGCCTTCCAATGGGAGCCGCAGATCTCCAAGGAGGAGTATGAGCGGCGGGTGACCCTGCTGCGGGAGGCCATCAAGACCAAAACCGTCACCTATAACTGGCACGATTCGGACACCAGCTTCCTGGAGGCCGTTCTGGCCCGGGGGGACCGGCGCATGGGGAAGGTCCTGGAGACCGCCTGGCGCAAGGGGGCCAAGCTGGACGCCTGGGAGGAGTATTTCTCCCTGGACCGCTGGCTGGAGGCCTTTGACCAGTGCGGGCTGGACCCCCATTTTTACGCCAACCGCACCCGGGAAAAGGACGAGCTGATGCCCTGGGCCATGATCTCCAGCGGCGTCACGGAGAGCTATCTCTGGCGGGAGCGGGAGCGGGCCTTTGCCGGGGTCACCACCCCGGACTGCCGCACCCACTGCAACGCCTGCGGCGCCAACCGGCTGGTAGGAGGAAAATGCGATGTCTAAGCTGCGACTGCTGTTTGTGAAGGAGGGCCCGGCGGCCTATATCTCCAATCTGGACCTGCTGCGGACGGTGCAGCGGGCCTTTCCCCGGACGGAGCTGGATATCAGGCACTCCCAGGGCTTCCATCCCCACCCCATCATCTCCATCGTGCTGCCGCTGCCGGTGTGCCAGTCCAGCGACTGCGAGCTGCTGGACTTTGAGGTCACCCAGGAAACCGACGGGGCGGGCCTGGCCGAAAAGCTCAACGGCGGCCTGCCGGAGGGGCTGCGGATTCTGGACTGCTATCCCGCCCTGCGGCCGGTGCGGGAGCTGGCCTATCTCCGGGCGGAGGTGGAGCTGGACTATGACCGGGGGGTGCCGGAGGGGGCCGTGCAGGCCCTGGAGGAGCTGTTCCACCGTCAGGAGCTGCTGATCGAAAAGCGCACCAAGCGCAAGCAGCTGGCCCAGGTGGACATCGCCCCCATGATCCGGGACATCGCCTTTGCCCAGGAGGAGAACCTGCTGCGTGTCCTTGTCACGGTGCAGGCCCAGAACCCGGGGCTGAACCCCCAGCTGCTGGAAAAGGCCATCGCCCGGTATCTGCCGGAGCTGACGCCGGACTTTGTCCGGGTCCGCCGCCGCCAGCTGCTGGACGCCGCCGGCCAGGTGTTCCGATAAATTGTCAGGCAGGGCGCGGAAAGCGCCCTGCCTGATTTTTTGAAAAAGAGCTTTTCTTTTTTGATAATTTATCCCAGCAGCTGTTCCAGGTCCGCCGCCGTCATGATGCGGCCGCCTACCCGCTGCATATCCGCCAGGTTGGCCTGCTGCACGGCGGGGGTCACGGAGGAGGTGCAGTCCGACAGCACCACGGCGTCATAGTCCAGGGACAGGGCGTCGTAGAAGGTGGAGCGGATGCAGTTGGGGGTGGTGGTCCCGGCCAGCAGCACCGTGTCCACCCCCAGGCGGCGGAGGATCAGGTCCAGCTCCGTGTGGAAAAAGGCGGAAAACCGGGGCTTCACAATGACGTAGTCCGACGGGTCCCGGCGGAACTCCTCCGGCCAGGCGTCGGACATGGACGCCGGGCACGTCTCGGACAGGGGCTTCCCGCCCTTGGCCCACACGTCGTATCTGGTCCGCTCCACATCGGACCCGTCCGCCCGATAGTGCCGCACGGCGAACACCACCGGAACCCCGGCCCGGTGGCAGCAGTCGATGGCCCGGGCGCAGGCGGGTGCCGTGTCCGCCGCTCCGGCGATATACAAGGGGCTGGACGGGTCCAGAAACCCCCTCTGCATATCAATGACCACCAAGGCATATTTGTGCATGGATCATTCCTCCCTGAATTCGGCTCGCAATATTCAGCCCTATTGTACCCCCCTCCCCGGAAAAATGCAAGGCCCTCCCCTTGACAAAGGGTCCCGTCAGCGGTACAATGCAGGCTAACGGCCGTTCGTTTTGCCGTCAGACACGATCCATAGGGAGGAATCATCTACGAAAATCAAGAAATTTGACGCTTACGACGGCATGAGCCTGTTTGGCGGACTGGTATTTTTCGCCCCGGCGGCGCTGCTGGTGCGGACCCGGGCCGGGATCAGCGAGCCGTGTTTTTTCCTGCTGCAGGCATTGCTGTCGGCCGTTATCGCCCTGGGGGAGCTGCCCACCGGCCACCTGACCGACCGCATCGGCTACCGCCGCTCCCTGATCCTTTCCCAGCTTCTGCTGCTGGCGGCAAGAGGACTGCTGCTGGCGGCATTTTTGCTGCGCTCCCTGCCGCTGTTCGCGGCGGAGGCGGTGGTGGAGGGCGCGGCGGCCTGCCTGTCCTCCGGAACGGACAGCGCCTATCTTTACGCCGTGTACGGCCGGGAGAATTACCTGGCCAAAACGGCCCACGCCGCCAATTTCGGAACGGCCGGCTTCCTGATCAGCACGGCGGGATACGCCGTCCTATACCAGATCTTCGGCCTGACGGGCCTGCTGACAGCCACGGTGGTCTCCGGCGCGGCGGGGCTGGTCTGCGCGTTTCTTCTGAGCCAGGAGCCCCGGCAGGAAGCGCCCGCTTTCCGGCAGGGCTCCATGTGGAAGCGGCTGCGGGTGGTTTTCGGCAGCCGGCAGGCCCTGCTGTTCACCGGACTGCTGTCCGCCTTCAGCGTGGCGTGGCTGCTGGTGAACTTTTTCTACGCCGAGAAGCTGGAGGGCTGCGGCATTCCCCTGGCCTGGCTGTCGGCGGTCATCATGGGCTATTCCGCCGCCCAGATGCTGGCCGAGCCGATCCTGCGCCTGTGCGCCGGGCGCTCCCGCCGGGCCATGACGGCGTTGTTCTGCCTTCTGAGCGGGGCGGCGCTGGCGGTGTTCGGCTGGCTGCGCAACCCCTGGGCCGCCCTGCCGCTGATGGTGCTGCTGCCGCTGCTACTGGACCTGGCCGCTTTCTGCCTGGAGGAGCAGCAGAACCGACTCATCGACCGGCTGGAGCTGGGCGGCGACCGGGCGGCGGCTCTGTCCGCCATGAACATGGGCGTGAACCTGGTGGAGGTGGTCTCCCTTTTCGCCTCGTCGGTGCTGGCGGCCATAGGCGTGGGCTGGTGCTTCGCCCTGTGCGGCGCGCTGCTGCTGTCGGGGGCCCTGGTCCTCTGCCGCAGCCCCCGCGTCTCTCCTGCTGCGTAACCGGCGCGGTCAAAGAGTCAGTATGCAGCCTGTGCGGCGGGCGGTGCGGCTGTAAGCGCCGCCAAGGGGAACACAACGACAACCACTTACGACTCCAAAGGCCGGGTGACGAAAAAAGGCTTTACAAATAAGGGAAGTCTCTTGTATACTTATACAGAGGGATTCCCTATGTATGATTTTGCTGAAATGCAGGAAGGGTTATGCAGATCGTATTTGACTTTATCGCCGGAGATATTCCCTTTGGTGAATTTTGGGACGCCTACTGTTAATAAGATTTGGAGTCCCGGAAAGAAAATTGCTGCATTGTTATTCTAAGAGGTAAATCATGTTTTTTGCAAAGGCAACCTATGCTGAATTGCGGCAGGGATATACAAATCGGAATGGTTTCATCTTTACGGCGCTGACTGATCCGGCCAATGTGCATGACGCGATTGTCGTTCATGTTCTGCAAAGCGCAGGCTGTATAACGCCGCAGCTTCCGCATTCTTCCAGAAGTTTTGCGGAACATCTGGCACTAATACAGTCAGAGGGGCTTGAAAAGGCAATCGTCATTTCGGACGAGATCGGTTGGCTGTCTCAATGCCCGTCGCTTCAGTTCTTGTGGGTCATTCCATCAGACTCTGCGGCAGACGGATTCGATTTTTCGCCGTTGTATCATATGCCATGCGTTAAATGGCTTCGCTGTCAAACGGCCTATGGTATAGCAGGAAAACTGCACGGTGAAATAGACTACGGGAAGGTCCCAGGTCTGCGGTGCCTGTATGTATCACATACTTGTCTTCTGCGTTAAAGGATTCATTATCAGCAATGGAGATCTGTACGGTTAAGCCGTCATCGTTTCTATTTTCATACTCCAAATCGTAAAGCGGCGAAGTGTGAATATTCGTAAAGCCTGATCTTTTAAGGATTTCTGTTGCAGATTTATAATCCTTGCCAATGAGACTTTCCACCGCCACACCAACCGGTATCAGTTTTGAATATTCCCAATACTTATACCCGCCAAACAACGCTGCCACAATAAGCAATACGGCAATTAGGATACCTTTCCAATGCTTTTTGCGGAAAGCTTTTTTCTTTTCTCTTTTTATCCTTTCAGTTTCTTGCCGCTTCTGCTCTTGTGCATAACGTCGCAATTCATCCTGCCTATGTTGTTCCTCATAATATGACGAAGAATGTTCGGATTCTTGAGAACTGTTATTGCTGTAGTCAGAACTGCCATCATTACCAATGTTATCATCATCGTCTGAATCACTGTCATCACTTTCAATGATGTATTCATTGTCAGACAAATAAAGTTCTTTTCCACACTCGTCACAAGTATAGTAGAGATTCTCATCAAATCCCCATTGTTCATTTAGGATGGCATCGCAAAATGGACACCGATACTGCACCTTATATTCATCGTCATCCTTATACAAATGAGTATCGCACCATGTACAAATATGAGTATCAGAATCTGAATCAAAAGAATATTGGTCGTTCAGTTTGCTTCCGCAATGAGGGCATTCATACTCCTTTTGGCTGTTCTGATAATCTTCTTCGGACTCATATATTTCATCCTCTGAAATATGATTTGCATGACCACACTCTGTGCAATACCATGTCCCGCATGAATCATAAAATCCAGATTGTTTATTTAATACTGCACCGCAGGAATCGCAGTACCATACCACACCGTCAAATTGTTCCATGGTTTCGGCAACATCATCACCGTAGAGAGTTTCCCCGCAGTTTGTACAAGTCCAAACACCCTTGTCGGGGTCAAAGCCATATTGATCTTCCAAATCAGCGCCACAATTAGGGCAGAAATACTCACTCATACCATTTCTCCTGTTTAAGGTAACGAAATCACTTTATAGCCGATGGCTTGAAGTGCTCCGTGGATATTACATATTACCGACCATATAGAGCCACCTTTGAATGTCTGAGGTGACTGTGTTATAAGCTGCCAGATCTCCGACAACTTATCGTTCCAAACTTCCAGTGCATTTTCGAGGTTCTGCACAACCCAGTTATCCGACATTCGTTACACCTCCTTTCGGGGCGGCCATTTGCTGACCGCCCCTTTTGCGGAAACCGGATTAACCCACAATGAGGTTCAGGATTTCCTTCGCAAAGGTGATGATGACGCCGCCTGCCAGAGTCAGGAAACCGTTGGAGCGCTGAGACGGGTCGTGGGACTGGAAGCTGAGACCGACCTGAATGATACCCCAGCCGAGCAGGATAAGACCGACCGCACGAATGAGTCCGAAAATAAAGTCGGACAGGTTGTTTACGACGGTAATGGGATCACCCGCAGCAAAGGCGGTCACGCCCATACGCCGCCGCGACTTTGCCGTTCTTGTCATGAGAGAAAATGCTTTCTCCGGAAAGACTGCACTCCGCAGCTCTTACCGAAAACGGAATCTCGGAATTGAACACGCGGATGTTTTCTCCCACAGATGAACGAAGCGAAGAAATAATCGCCTTTGCATTATTCGTGCGGTTATCTACCATCGTCAGCAAAATACCGTCAATCTTTAATCTCGGATTGATCTGCCGCTTGATCTTTGAAATCGAGCGCAGAAGCAAGTTAAGACCTTTGGTTGACAGGAAGTTCGGTTGAGACGGGATAATCACACTGTCTGCCGCAACAAGCGCATTTACCGTCATCATTCCCAGAGAAGGCATACAGTCAATAAGGATATAGTCGTAATTCTTCTTCATACCGTCGATAGCGTTTTTCAGAACATACTCGCGGCTCATAACATTGAACAGGCCGGTTTCCATACCGGATAACTCAATATTAGAAGGAAGCAAGTCAACGCATTCCGGATGTGTGATAATGGCATTACCGGGCGGCTGTTCATCATCTATGACCGACTGCATTAGAGAAGAAAGCGAAACATCCAGTTCATCGGGGTTCTTAACTCCGAGGCTTACCGTTAAGCTGCCCTGCGGGTCAGCGTCAACAAGCAAAACCTTTTTGCCGGAATCTGCAAGTCCCACTCCGAGATTGACTGCGGTTGTCGTTTTCCCGACGCCGCCTTTCTGATTCGTGATGGCGATCACTTTACAGTTTTCCATGTGGTATCCTCCTTTCTTTTTATTTGAATCATTTCTGATCCACTAAAACCTCAAAGATACTCTTTGGGGCTTTAGTGGTTGCACTTAATTTTTCCTCGAACCCCAAGTGCAAAAAAGGAAATCATCAGATGCCCGATAGCGAATCGGGTCCATGGGAATCTCACCCCTGCCGGGTTCTCCGCCAGCTCCGTAGAGAAGTATCATTAGCCCTGTAGCGTTTCATTGCCATATCCGTAGCTGTCGGATATTTCAGAATGGTTCGGAAACGCTCGCCACCTTGCTTTCCGTTATAACCCGGAGGGGCAGGAGGGTCTTGGCGCACCTTCATTCGGCTGGAGCTCTCGCTCCCGCACAGGAACGTACCTGATGAATGTGTATTCAGTTGTCAAAGAACAGGTGAGGGTTTTTTTGCCCCTCAATAGGTAGGCAGCGAGAATAGCCAAAAACCGCGGCAAAAATAAAAAAAGTTGAAAAAATTTTTTCATAAGCTCCTCCAGCGAATAAAAAAAGCACCACATCAAAATGATGAGGTGCGATAAAAATAAGCAAAAAAATAACGGGTATCTGATCAACAAATGAACAGATACCCGTTTATAGGACTTATTTCAGGCAAAAAAACCTGATTTTTGAAGCCGTATTTTCATCAGTTTTCGATGCCGAAAACCCTTGATATTACTGGCTTTTTTGCTTAATTCCGCGAGTCTTTAATTGCAGCCTGTGCGGCGGCCAGACGGGCGATGGGCACGCGGAAGGGAGAGCAGGACACATAGTCCAGGCCCACCTTGTGGCAGAACTCCACGCTGCTGGGATCGCCGCCGTGCTCGCCGCAGATGCCCAGGTGCAGGTCGGGACGGGTCTCGCGGCCCATCTTGGCAGCCATCTTCACCAGCTTGCCCACGCCGACCTGGTCCAGCTTGGCAAAGGGATCGTTCTCATAGATCTTCTTGTCATAGTAAGCGCCCAGGAACTTGCCGGCGTCGTCGCGGCTGAAGCCGAAGGTCATCTGGGTCAGGTCGTTGGTACCGAAGGAGAAGAACTCGGCCTCGGTGGCGATCTCGTCGGCGGTCAGGGCCGCGCGGGGGATCTCGATCATGGTGCCCACCAGGTACTTCATCTCCACACCGGCGGCGGCCAGCTCCTCGTCAGCGGTCTTGACCACGACGCTCTTGACATACTTCAGCTCCTTCACCTCGCCCACCAGGGGGATCATGATCTCGGGAACCATGTTCCACTCGGGGTGACGCTTCTGCACGTTGATGGCGGCCCGGATTACGGCACGGGTCTGCATCACGGCGATCTCGGGGAAGGTCACGGCCAGACGGCAGCCGCGGTGGCCCATCATGGGGTTGAACTCATGCAGGGAGGCGATGATGGCCTTGATCTCGGCCACGGTCTTGCCCATATCCTTGGCCAGCAACTCGATATCGGCCTCCTCGGTGGGAACGAACTCGTGCAGAGGGGGATCCAGGAAGCGGATGGTAACGGGGCAGCCCTCCATGGCCTCATAGATGCCCTCGAAGTCGCCCTGCTGCATGGGCAGCAGCTTGGCCAGAGCCTTCTCGCGCTGCTCCACGGTGTCGGAGCAGATCATCTCACGGATGGCGGCGATGCGGTCGCCCTCGAAGAACATGTGCTCGGTGCGGCACAGGCCGATGCCCTGAGCGCCCAGCTCTCGGGCCTTGGCGGCGTCGTGGGGGGTGTCGGCATTGGTGCGGACCTGCAGCCGGCGATACTTATCGGCCCAGGCCATGATGCGGCCGAAGTCGCCGCCCACGCTGGCGTCCACGGTGGGCATAGCGCCGTCGTAGATGGAGCCGGTGGAGCCGTCCAGGCTCAGCCAGTCGCCCTCGTGATAGGTCTTACCGGCCAGGGTGAACTGCTTGTTCTCCTCGTCCATGACGATGGCGCCGCAGCCGGAGACGCAGCACTTGCCCATGCCGCGGGCCACAACGGCGGCGTGAGAGGTCATGCCGCCGCGAACGGTCAGGATGCCCTGAGCGGCCTTCATGCCCTCGATATCCTCGGGAGAGGTCTCCAGACGGACCAGGACCACCTTCTCGCCCCGGGCAGCCCATTCCTTGGCGTCCTCGGCGGAGTAGACGATCTTGCCGCAGGCGGCGCCGGGAGAGGCGGGCAGAGCCTTGCCCACAGGGGCGGCGGCCTTCAGAGCGGCGGGGTCAAACTGGGGATGCAGCAGCGTATCCAGGTTCCGGGGGTCGATCATGGCCACGGCCTGCTGCTCGGAGATCATGCCCTCGTCCACCAGGTCGCAGGCGATCTTCAGGGCGGCGGGAGCGGTGCGCTTGCCGTTGCGGGTCTGCAGCATATACAGCTTGCCGTGCTCCACGGTGAACTCCATATCCTGCATATCGCGATAGTGATCCTCCAGGGTCTTGCACACGTCCACGAACTGGGCATAGGCCTCGGGGAACTTCTCGGCCATCTGGTCGATGGGCATGGGGGTGCGCACGCCGGCCACCACGTCCTCGCCCTGGGCGTTGGTCAGGAACTCGCCCATGAGCTTCTTCTCGCCGGTGGCGGGGTTGCGGGTAAAGGCCACACCGGTGCCGCAGTCGTCGCCCATGTTGCCGAAGGCCATGGACTGCACGTTGACGGCGGTGCCCCAGGAATAGGGGATGTCGTTGTCCCGGCGATACACGTTGGCGCGGGGGTTGTCCCAGCTGCGGAACACGGCCTTGATGGCGCCGATGAGCTGCTCCTTGGGGTCAGAGGGGAAGTCCTCGCCGATCTTGGACTTGTACTCGGCCTTGAACTGACCGGCCAGCTCCTTCAGATCCTCGGCGGTGAGCTCCACGTCCTGGGTGACGCCCTTCTTCTCCTTCATCTCGTCGATGAGCTGCTCGAAATACTTCTTGCCCACCTCCATGACCACGTCGGAGTACATCTGGATGAAGCGGCGGTAGCAGTCCCAGGCCCAGCGGGGGTTGTTGGACTTCTTGGCAATAACGTCCACCACGTCCTCGTTCAGGCCCAGGTTCAGGATGGTGTCCATCATGCCGGGCATGGAGGCCCGGGCGCCGGAGCGGACGGAGACCAGCAGGGGATTCTCGTGATCGCCGAACTTCTTACCGGTGATCTTCTCCATCTTCTCGATGTATTCCATGATCTCGGCCATGATGGCGTCGTTGATCTGGCGGCCATCCTCATAATACTGGGTGCAGGCCTCGGTGGTGATGGTGAAGCCCTGGGGCACGGGCAGGCCGATGTTGGTCATTTCGGCCAGGTTGGCGCCCTTGCCGCCCAGCAGCTCGCGCATTTTGGCGTTGCCCTCGGTAAAGAGATAGCAATACTTCTTACTCATTTAGTTCCCTCCGTAAATAAATTAAAGTTACGAACATCTCATTATAGGCATATCCCCCGCCAAAAGCAAGAGGATTTTCACAAAAAGGAATCTTTTTGCCATTATGGCCGAAAATTACCGGGAATATTCTCCCGACAGGAAACTATTTTTTGCGGAAAAGCCGCGCCTTTGCCTTGCGGAGGGGGCAGGGGTGTGCTATACTTATAGAATCGGTTTATTTGACCATCACAGCGGCCATCGGAGGGAGGGCGGACCATGGGGCAGCTTCTGCCGGAAAACAGCACATTGGCCCGCCGCCTGCGCCGGGCCGCCCAGGGCGGCGCACTGCCCCATGCCATCATTTTCTCCGGCAGCGGGGACCGCATGGCCGCCGCCCGCTTCGCCGCCGCCGCCATGGAGTGCCAGGCGGAGGCAGGCAGGCCCTGCCTGCAATGCCGCCAGTGCCGCAAGGTGATGGAGGACATCCACCCGGACGTGCAGACGGTGCAGGACCCCGACCACCGGGAGCTGCCGGTGGACCTGCTGCGCAGGCTGCGGCAGGACGCCTATATCCGGCCCAACGACGGGGCCGCCAAGGTGTATATCTTCCCGGACTGCGACGCCCTGAACCAGCGGGACCAGAACGTGCTGCTGAAGCTGGTGGAGGAGGGTCCGCCCTATGCGGCCTTCCTGTTCTGCGCGGAAACAGCGGCGTCTCTGCTGCCCACCATCCGCTCCCGCTGTGTGGAGTGGAAGCTCCGGGGCGGGGACGAGGACGCCCGGAACGACACCGCCCGGGACCTGTGCCGGGCCTTTGCCAGCGGACAGCTGCTGCCGGTGAGCCAATACCTGGTGGGGCTGGAGAACAAGCGCCTGAAGCGGGAGCAGCTGCAGCAGCTGCTGGAGGCCGGATGGCGCGCCGCCGCCGAGGCTCTGCTGGCCGCCTATGGAAAGCCGGACCCGGCGGATATCCCCGGGGCGGAGGAGCTGCGCCGGGGCCTTACCGTCCGGCAGCTCCGGGGCCTGACGGAGCTGATGAAGCGCTATTGCCTGGAGTGCCGCTATAACGTGGGCGTGGGCCATGTGCTGGGAGCCCTGTGCGCCGGGTGGGAAAAGCTGCTTTGACATACACGGAAAGGAATCGAAATATATGACAACTGTGATCAGCGTCCGCTTCCGCAGCGGATGCAAAACCTACTTCTTTGACCCCGGCGACGTGCAGGTGCAGACCGGGGACCACGTCATCGTGGAGACGGCCCAGGGCCTGGAATACGCCCAGTGTACCATGGGCAACCACCCGGTGGACGACTGCTGTGTCATCCAGCCTCTGCGGCCCATGGTCCGCGTGGCCACGGAAAACGACCGCCGGACGGCGGCCCACAACCGCGCCCGGGAGAAGGAAGCCTTCGACATCTGCCAGCGGAAGATCCTCCAGCACAAGCTGGAGATGAAGCTGGTGCGGGTGGAGTGCAGCTTTGAGGGGAACAAGATTCTGTTCTTCTTCACCGCCGACGGGCGGGTGGACTTCCGGGAGCTGGTAAAGGACCTGGCGTCGGTGTTCCGGGCCCGCATCGAGCTGCGGCAGATCGGCGTCCGGGACGAGGCCAAGATGCTGGGGGGCCTGGGCATCTGCGGCCGTCCCTTCTGCTGTGCCCAGTTTCTGGATGACTTTGTGCCGGTGTCCATCAAAATGGCCAAGACCCAGAGCCTGTCCCTGAACCCCACCAAAATCTCCGGCACCTGCGGGCGGCTGATGTGCTGCCTGAAATACGAGCAGGACGCCTATGAGGACGCTCTGAAGCGCATGCCCAAAAACGACTCCTTTGTCCAGACGCCCGACGGCCCCGGCAACGTGTGCGAGGTGAACGTGCTCCGGGAGACCATGAAGGTCCGGCTGGACGAAAAGCCGGATTCCCCCCGGTGCTATCACAACTGCGAGGTGTGCGTCCTGCGCAACGGCAAAGGAAGCCGCGACGGCATCCAGGTGCCCCAGGAGCGGCCCGAGCGGTATGTGGAGGAGCGGCCCGAGGAGGAGGTCCCCATGCCGTTGGTCATCGCGGACTTTGACCCCGACGCCCCCGCCCGGGAGGAGCGGCCTCCCCGCCGCCGGAACGACCGCCGCAGAAAGGGCGGAAGCCGTCCCCAGCAGATCGGGGAAAAGGCCCCGGAAAAGGCCGAAAAGCTCCGCCAGACGGAGAAAAAGCGTCCGGAGGCCGCCAAGACTGAGGACAAGCCCCGCAGCCGCCGCCGCAAGTCCGGCGACCGGCCCCAGGAGGGCGGCAGCCGTCCCCAGGCGGCCAAGAATCCCCCCAAGCCCGCCGCCCCCAAGCCGCCCCAGAAGCCCGCAGGCGAGGCCCAGGAGGGGGCCCAGTCCCGCCGCCGTCCCCGGCACCGGGGCGGACGCCGCAGAAGCGGCGGCAACTCCCCGGCATCGGAGGGCTGAGCCGTGGGAAAGTTTGACGGCGTGCTCATCGCCAGCGATTTTGACAACACCATGGTGTATACCGAGGGGGCCCTGCGCAGCGGCGGGCCCGTCCCGGCCATATCCCGGGAAAACCGGGACGCCATCGGGTATTTTATGGCCCAGGGCGGGACATTTTCCGTGGCCACCGGCCGGGCCCTGCCCTCCTTCGCCAGCGTTATGGACGGCGTGCCCATGAACGGCCCCACGGTGCTGTTCAACGGCGCGGCCATCTACGACTTCCCGGCGGGGCGGTATCTGCGCACCGCCTTTCTGCCGGAGTGCATCCGGGACCATGTCCGGCAGCTGTCCCAGCTGATGCCGGGCCTGACCTATGAAATTTATCACGACGACAACTCCATCCATGTGGTGAACCCCAACGAGATCACCGCCCGCCACCTGCACCTGACCCATACCCCCTCCCAGCAGATCGCCAGCCTGGACCAGGCCCCGTCGCCTATCTCCAAGCTGCTGTTCGAGGAGGAGCCCCAGCGGCTGCGGCAGCTGGAGGAGGCCATCCGGGCCCAGGACTGGGGCCGGGAGTACGAGGTGGTGGCCTCCGCCGTGAACCTGCTGGAGATCACCGCCCGGGGAGCCAACAAGGGCGGCATGGTCCGCCGCCTGGCGGAGCTTCTGGGCGTGCGGCAGGAGAATGTCTGCTGCGTGGGGGACCACACCAACGACATCCCCATGCTGGAATACGCCGGCATGGCCTTCGCCCCGGAAAACGCCATTCCGGCGGTGCACCGGGTGCCGGGGATCCGCATCCTGCCGGACTGCCGGGAAAACGCCATGGCCGCCATGATCGCGGTCCTGGACCGGCGCTATTCGTAAAGGAGAAATCACCATGGAAAACACCCTGACTCTGTATGTGCGCTATCTGGCCAAGCCCGGCTGCCGGGAGACCTTCCTGCGCCAGCTGACCACCCATGGCGTCATCGACGCCATCCGCCGGGAGGACGGCTGCCTGCGGTATGACTATTTCCTGTCCGTCCAGAATGCCGACGAGATTCTGCTGGTGGAGCAGTGGCAGACGGAGGAACAGCAGCAGGCCCACCTGCGCGCCCCCCACATGGACCAACTGCGCCGGCTGAAAAGCGAGTATGTGGCCGACGCCCAGCTGGGCCGGGTCCGCCTGGATTGAGAGGCCCCCTATGCTGTTTGACACCCACGCCCACTATGACGACGACCAGTTCGACGGCGACCGGGAGACCCTGCTGGCCTCCCTGCCGGAGCAGGGCGTCGGCCTGGTGGTGAACCCAGGCTGCACCGTGGCGTCCTCCCGGACGGCGGTGGAGCTGGCCCGCCGCTTCCCCCATGTCTATGCCGCCGTGGGCATCCATCCGGAAAACTGCGGCGATTTCCGCCCGGAGGACCTGGACGCCATCCGCGCTCTGGCCCGGGAGGACAAGGTGGTGGCCATCGGCGAGATCGGCCTGGACTACTACTGGCCGGAAAATCCCCCCCGCCCCCTGCAGCAGCAGGTGCTGCGCAGCCAGCTGGCCCTGGCCCGGGAGCTGTCGCTGCCGGTGATCACCCACGACCGGGACGCCCACGCCGACACCATGGCCATCGTCCGGGAATTTCCCGGCCTGCGGGGGGTGTTCCACTGCTTCGCCGGGTCCGTGGAAATGGCCCGGGAGCTGGTGGATATGGGGTGGTACCTGTCCTTCAACGGGGCGGCCACCTTCAAAAACGCCCGGAAGGCCCCGGAGGTCATCCGGGCCGTACCCATGGACCGGCTGATGATCGAAACGGACGCCCCCTACCTGACCCCGGTGCCCTACCGGGGCCGCCGCAACGACTCCACCTATGTCCGCCTGGTGGCGGAGAAGATTGCCCAGCTGCGGGACATGACCCCTCAGGAGGTGGAGCAGGCCACCTGGGAAAACGGCTGCCGCTTTTTTGGAATCCCTGCCCATATTTGACCAATTTGTGAATTTTTGAAATTTTCCCAAAATCCCCCTTGCAAAATCCCAATAGTGTGGTATTATAATCAGCGTTAGCACTCCAAGAAGTTGAGTGCTAACGCTGAACTCGTTTTATATTATGTAAAAGATATAAGGAGGAACCAACCATGAAACTGACACCGCTTGCTGATCGCGTCGTGTTGAAGATGACGGAGGCGGAGGAGACCACCAAGGGCGGCATCATCCTCACCGGCTCTGCCAAGGAGAAGCCCTCTGTGGCGGAAGTGATCTCCGTGGGCCCCGGCGGCGTTGTGGACGGCAAGACCGTTACCATGACCGTCAAGCCCGGCGACAAGGTCATCACCGACAAGTATGCCGGCACCAAGGTCACCCTGGAGGACGTGGAGTATATCATCGTCAAGCAGGCTGACATCCTGGCTATCGTTGAGTAAAAAATTCGCTGTCTGTTTTAATTAGGAGGCAATATTATGGCTAAGATTATCAAGCGCGGCGAGGAAGCCCGCAAAGCTCTGGAGTCCGGCGTCAATCAGCTGGCCGATACCGTAAAGATCACCCTGGGCCCCAAGGGCCGCAACGTGGTGCTGGATAAGAAGTTCGGCACTCCCCTGATCACCAACGACGGCGTGTCCATCGCCAAGGAGATCGAGCTGGACGATCCGTTTGAGAACATGGGCGCTCAGCTGGTGCGCGAGGTGTCCACCAAGACCAACGACGTGGCCGGCGACGGCACCACCACCGCCACCCTGCTGGCCCAGGCCATGATCCGCGAGGGTCTGAAGAACCTGGCCGCCGGCGCCAACCCCATCGTCATGAAGAAGGGCATGGCCAAGGCCGTGGACGCCGCCGTGGCCGCCATCCGCCAGCAGAGCCAGAAGGTCAACGGCACCGACGACATCGCAAGAGTCGGCACCGTGTCCTCCGGCGACGCCTTCATCGGCAAGCTCATCGCCGAGGCCATGGAGAAGGTCTCCGCCGACGGCGTCATCACCATCGAGGAGTCCAAGACCGCCGAGACCTATTCCGAGGTGGTGGAGGGCATGATGTTCGACCGGGGCTATATCACCCCCTATATGGTCACCGACACCGACAAGATGGAAGCCCTCATCGACGATGCGTATATCCTCATTACCGACAAGAAGATCTCCGTGATCTCCGACATTCTGCCCCTGCTGGAGCAGCTGGTCCAGGCCGGCAAGAAGCTGTTCATCATCGCCGAGGACGTGGAGGGCGAGGCCCTGAGCACCCTGATCGTCAACCGTCTGCGGGGCACCCTGAACGTGGTCTGCGTCAAGGCCCCCGGCTTCGGTGACCGCCGCAAGGAGATGCTCCAGGATATCGCCATCCTCACCGGCGGCCAGGTCATCAGCGAGGAGCTGGGTCTGACCCTGAAGGATGCCACCGTGGATATGCTGGGCCGTGCCCGCCAGGTGAAGGTCACCAAGGAGAACACCATCATCGTCGACGGTATGGGCGACAAGCAGGCCATTGCCGACCGCGTGGCCCAGATCCGCGCCCAGATCAGCAACACCACCAGCGAGTATGACCGCGAGAAGCTCCAGGAGCGGCTGGCCAAGATGGCCGGCGGCGTGGCCGTCATCAAGGTGGGCGCTGCCACCGAGACCGAGATGAAGGAGAAGAAGCTCCGCATTGAGGACGCCCTGAACGCCACCAAGGCCGCCGTTGAGGAAGGCATCGTGGCCGGCGGCGGCACCATCTTCGTCAACATCATCCCCGCCGTCACCGCCCTGCTGGCCAACGTCGAGAGCGACGAGAAGACCGGCGTGCAGATCGTTGCCAAGGCTCTGGAGGAGCCCATCCGCCAGATCGCTGCCAACGCAGGACTGGACGGCTCCGTGATCCTGGAGAAGGTCCGTACCTCCGGCAAGAACGGCTACGGCTTCGACGCCTATAAGGAGGAGTACTGCGACATGATCGCCAGCGGCATCGTGGATCCCGCCAAGGTCACCCGTTCCGCTCTGGAGAACGCCGCCAGCGTCTCCGGCATGGTGCTGACCACCGAGTCCCTGGTGGCCGACAAGCCCCAGCCCGCAGCTCCCGCAGCCCCCGCTCCCGACATGGGCGGCATGGGCGGCATGTACTAAGAGACACCGCAAAGCCTTGAAATTGCTTGATTTTTTGAATGTGGAAAAGCGGATTTACGCCAAACTTACGCCAAAAATTCAAGCGCATTATAGGGTAACAGAAATCGGCACCTGCCTTAAAAAGCAGGTGCCGATTTTACTTATTTTCGTTTCCGTTTTCCCTTGCCGTGGGTCATGGTTGTTTTCCCACGCTGACTGATGGGAGTTTTCAGGTGCTTGGACAGCTTCAGCACCTCGATCAAGTTGACAAACTGTTCCATCGTAATGGCATCATAATCAATCCCCAATGTGGCAAGCAGTGCTTTTGCTTTCTTTTCCTCGACGCTCCCCTCAAAATTCATCGCATCCTGCAACTGCCCCTGTACGGTTGCAACAAGGGATGTTTCATCCGCAGTCATGGTGTCGGGACGATGCTGCTCTCGAATGTCACGGAGGATACCTTATGGAGCCGCAGCGTTCCCAATCTCTCCGGAAAACTCAAGCGCGGTTCGCTCCGCTATGGTGAGGCGGTGGAGCTGGCAGACGCGCTGGGGTATGACATCGTGTGGCAGAAGAGGGAAAAGTATACAAAATGTGTTGCGCGTTATGCGAATCAATCGTATAATATAGAAAAACAAAGGGGGGCAGCAATATGTCGAATTTTTCTCGTAGCATCAGCAATTTTGAAATGCTGAAAAGCCAACTTTTTTCAAAAGATTTTTTGAAAAAGGTGGACGAAGGTTTAATTCAAACGGGCAAGGCGTTTCTGGCCTTCCGAAACGAGGAAGCAACCATATATTACAACGGAAATCAGCTTTGCAACTTAGCTGCTTCTAACGAATATGAGCCGACCATTTATAATCACTATCTTCCCATTACTCGTTCAAAAACCATTTGTGGTTTCAGAAAAAAAGAGGCATATTCGGTTGAACAATGGAGAAACGACATTGGAAATCCAAACTTGTCATTTGGAGATGTGCTGCCCGAGATAAAGGATAACCTTGAGAAAGAAGAGTCCCCCGAAAGCTTGCAGGCATCCAGATTCTATCGTTTTTCCCCATTAAACCGCTGTGAGAATCACGAAATCGTTTTATTGGATATTGAAGCAGCCTTCTCATATACTGGCGAAAAAACAGACAGGATCGATTTGGTGTTTTACCATGCGACTGATCGACGACTAATGTTTGTAGAAGTAAAGCGTCTGTCGGATTCGCGCTTATATGCTAAAGGAGCGGCACCAGCCGAAGTAATGAATCAACTCAAGCAGTATAAAAAGCGTTTGACAGCCGAAACGCAGCAAATCAATAGCCAGTACAACAATGTGATTGATTACTATAATGCTTTGTCTGGCGGTAATCTTCCTCATATTCCTCAGGAGTCCGAGCCCCTGCTTGGCCTTCTTCTTGTTGAATTTACAAGAAGCAAAAAAGACACCGCCAACAAAAAAGCAGTCCAGGACATGATGAATCAGACATCATTTAAGATGTACTCAATCGGTAATACATCCAGTGTGACTGACGCCACATTAGCGGCAATTTATAAATCTATAAAATAGTTTTCAACTCTACCACCCTGTTGTCGCGGCGGTTTGCTATACTGTCCTCAAAAAGAAGAACATGGAGGGCAAATAAATGGCAGAAGAAACACGGCAGGAAACCGCAGTGCGCTCCGGCGATGATGTGACCTGCCCAAACTGCGGCAGCCATAACGTGCGCTGCATTCCGTATCCCAAGGTGGAGTTTGGTATCTGGTTTGTACTGTGGCTGATTGTTGCATTTGGCGGCTATATGATCTCGGTATTCATCACAATCGTCGGCATCATTTTTTGGAGCGTTGCTTTGGTGATTCGCCTGAAACAGAATAAACTGGCAAGGCACTATGTCCGGATGCAGTGCATCACCTGCGGAACAGAATTTGATGTGGCAAGAAGTGAACTGATGAAAGGGGGCAGCGGTAAATGAGCAAGGATTATCGTGTGAACACTTTTGGTCTGACAGATGAAGAAAACACGCTTGTGGAAGAAAGTCTCCCAACCAGAGCGTATGAGCTTTACATAGCCGACACCCCGACGGACGTGATTGCCATCGGCTGTGATGCGATGATCGTGAACGCTGCCGCATTAGACCAGGATTCTGCGGATATGATTTTTGACCTGTATTCACAGGTTGACGGCTGCACCAACGAAACGGTCATCTGGCTTGACGAGCCGAAGCCGCCGAAGGAGCTACGGAAGTTCTTCAAATGCTACGATTCCTTTGACGCCATCAAGGACAAGCTCAAGTATCTGCTGCTCACTGCACACAGCAAGAGCAAAAAAGCGCACGAGTACAGCGAAAAGCTGGTCAACGGGTTGAAAATCCTTGCGCTCATCCGCAAGCACCCCGGCATTTCCACGCAGAAGCTATCGGAGCTGACCGAGCTGCCGCTGCGCAGCGTACAGCGTTATATCGCTGCTCTGCAAGCAACGGGGGAATGGATCGAGTATGACCGGGCACTCCGGGGCTGGAAGCTGTTTCACGGTATCTCCATCCTATACGGAGATGTGTAGGAGGATGAAGGGGAATGAAACTCTGTATTCATCGAGGCACGCATCAGATCGGCGGCATTGCTGCCGAAATCTCCACGGCAAGCACGCGCATCCTCATTGATATGGGTGACGAGCTATCTCTTGATCCCAATTTCGTCTCCGCACCGCTGAATATTCCGGGTGTGACGGATGGGAACGGACATTGCGCTGCCGTACTGTTTACCCACTATCACGGCGATCATACCGGGCAAATGCTGCGTATCCGACCGGAGATTCCCATTTATGCCGGGGCTCTTGCAAAGGACATTATGCGCCTGTCCAGCGCGCATAGCTGGAAGAAGGATGAAGCGCTCTGCAAGCGAATCGAGACCATCCGCACTTTTTCCGCAGGTGTGCCGTTTCTGATTGGCGACATTCAGATCACACCGTTCAGCATTGACCATTCCGCTGCGGACAGCTATCTGTTTCTCATCGAAGCGGACGGCAAGCGTGTTTTATACACCGGCGATTTCCGGCTGCACGGGGTGCGGGGCGAGACGATGGACAAAATTCTGGACCGGCGGATTGGAAAGGTCGATGCCATCATCACCGAGGGGACGACGGTATCCCGCACGGACGGCAAAACCGTCACAGAATGGGAGCTGCAAGCGCGGGTGAAGGACGTTTTGCAGCAGTACAAATATGTATTCGTGCTGTGTGCAACCACCAATCTGGACCGCATTTTTGCGCTGGCGCGCGCCGTGCCGCGTGGAAAATACTGCATCTGCGACGACTATCAGAAAATGCTGGTTGAAACCGTGTCAAAGCATTGGAACGGGATTTCATCCTTTTATGAGATGCCGAAGCTCCTATCCTTCAAGTACCATCCGCCGGCGCGTTTTGCGGAGCTGGGCGGGCTGATGTTCGTTCGCGCCAATTCAAAGTTTGAAGCGATCATCCGCCAATATGATCCGGCGCAGAGCATCCTTCTCTATTCCATGTGGGACGGCTACCGAACAAAACCGGACAGCAATATCCCAGAGTTTCTGTCGCTGACCGGAACATGGGCAGAGCTTCACACCAGTGGTCACGCCTCGCCGGATGATCTGCGCCATGTGATTGAAAAGGCAGACCCGGAAATCGTCATCCCCATGCACACCGACGCACCGCAGAAAATGCAGACACTCTGCCAGAATCGAACGGTGATTCTACTGAAAGACAGGGAGGAACTACTGCTATGACGAATGATATTTTTTGCGTCGGCTTGACACGGACGGAGCTGCAAACACTGGGCGTTCTTCTACCAATTACATTCCGGATCATCCCTGTTTCATCGGAAGCACTGGATCATGCCGCCGTCGTGCGTGTGATCGATCAGGCACGCTGTATCATCCTGAATCCGAAGCGGCTCTCCGTAGATTTGCTGGATGATTTTCTGCGCGGGCAGGACTGCCAGCGGTGGAACGATGCGCCTGTGCCAATCATTTTGTTTTCGGATACCATGACACGGGAACAGCGCCGCGAGGTTTTCATGCCGGAGTATCCGATTCTTTCGGTTGATCTGCACGAGCGTTTCGACCGGAATCGAAATCTTGCGGTAAAGCTGCTCCGGGAATCAACACTTCCCTGCTGGCAGAACCGGGAAGTCATGCGCAGCAATATGTTTAACGATGCGTGGTATTTGATCGACATTGAAACGACAGGGCTGGACAGATGGAAAGACCGCATCATCGCCATTCGCATTGCCCGCATGGCAAATTACGAAATCAACTGGGAGCGACCGACGATTTATATTCGTCAAGATAAACCGCTGCCAGCACAAATTTCTGAAATTACCGGCATCACAGACAATATGCTGGCGGGCGGCGTTTCGATGAAAGAAGCATTGGAAGAACTGGACAGCCTTCCTTGCAAGGATACGCCGTTTCTGTTTGCCAACGAGGATTTTGCAACTGGTTTTCTGAATGCCGAGTACCTTCGCTGCGGGAAAACCTTTGACCGCCCGTATGTCGCAATCGACAAGTTGGCAAATATCCCATTTGGCTATCTGATGCAGCGAAAGGCGTGGAACATTCCAGCATTGGTTGGCTTTAAAACTTTGAGAAAACAGCCGTTGGATGAGGAACTTCAGAAGCTGTTCGCTCTGACTGCCTGCACCTTTGAGGCGCTGCAAACGCGCTGCGATGTCCGTTGCCCAGAAGAATTTGCGAAACTATATGCGGCAGAACTGTGTGAGTGATGAAAAATCCCTTTGGAACAAAGGGCGCACTTTTATACTCTCCTGACGGGAGTATGTGCGCTCTGCGAGGCAGACAGCCCGGACAGCCAAATGTCCGGGCTGTTTTGCGTCACTTCGTTCCGAACAAGGGAATGCCTCCCTTGCGACGCTTGCGCGTCTATTTTTATAAGGAGGATAAACTGCCTATGAAGGAAATCCCAATCTGGGAAAAGAGCAATCTGAGCTTGGAGGAGGCTACGGCTTACTCCGGCATTGGTATCAACAAACTGCGCGAGATCACCAACGAGGACCGGTGCAAATTCGTTCTCTGGGTGGGCAACAAGCGCCTGATTAAACGCCGCCTGTTCGATCAGTTCATCGAGCAGGCGTATTCTATTTGAAAAAGTGATGTGAAAAACCATGATACAGCAACACTTTGAAAAAGTTGTCTGTTTCCGTTCAATATCAGTGAAAATCGCATATTCGGTATGATATACTTATATCAATCCCTATAATCGCGCTTTTCACGGAAAGGAGTTTCTGAATTGTCTGAAAAGCGCAAAGATAGCAAGGGGCGTGTTCTGAAGGACGGCGAAAGCCAGAGAGCAAACGGCACCTATGACTATCGTTATACCGATATACACAAGAAACGGCGTTGTATTTACGCCAAATCTCTGACGGAGCTGCGGAAGAAAGAGGACGAGCTGCGGCGCGACATGGCAGACGGCATCGACTATGCAGCGGGCGAAATGACCGTGGCGGAGTTGGTTGACCGCTACATGAATCTGAAACGGGGCTTGAAGCAAAATTCGCTGCGGTCTTATGGCTCTGCGGTCAAGCGGATTCATGCCGACCCTTTTGGACAGAAGCCGATCAAAACCGTAAAGCTCTCCGACGCAAAGGGCTGGTTCGTGTTTCTGCACGACAGCGGCATCAAGCAAAACACCATCGGTGTGTTGCAAAGCGTTGTCAGACCGGCATTTGAAATGGCGGTGGATGATGACATCATCCGCAAGAACCCATTCAAGTTCAAGCTGTCTGACGTAGTGCCGAAGGATGCCTATGTGCGGGATGCGCTGACCAAGGAGCAGCAGGAAAAATACCTGCAATTCGTACAGGACTGCGGTGGGAATTACTATGATGACATCGTGATCCTGCTGGGAACCGGCTTGCGCGTGAGCGAATTGTATGGACTGACACGGTCCGATATTGACTTCGACCGGCGCTGTATTCACGTTCGGCGGCAGTTGTGCCGGACAGCGGAGAAGCCCTATTTCGTCACACCGCCCAAAACCAAAAGCGGCATCCGGAACGTTCCCATGACGGACGCGGTTTACATGGCACTGATGCGGGTGGTGAAAGCCAGAACATCCCCGAAGGTCGAGCTGCTGGTGGACGGTCACAGCGGATTCCTCTTTCTGGACAAGTCCGGGATGCCGAAGGTTGCGATGCACTTGGAGAACTATATGCGAGGTCTGCAAAAGCGGTTTGAAAAAGCCTACGGCAAACCGGTTCCCCGAATCACGCCCCATGTGCTGCGTCACACCTTCTGCACCAACGTCCAACAGGCAGGGCTTGACGTGAAAAGCCTGCAATATCTGATGGGACATTCCAACGCCAGTGTGACGCTGGATGTCTACACCCACAGCAGCTTTGATTCTGTCGAGAGAGCCTTTGAACAGATCGCCAGCAGCCTATAATTTTCATTGTACGAAGTTGGCTGGCTTACGCCACAACTTACGCCAATTCCCTGTCAAGTGGCGTAGATTTGCGTAGAAATGTGTAAATTTTATCAAAATCAAGGAGACTGCAAAAAGCGGCTCAAAGCCCTGATAACTCTATGAAAGTCTACGTTTTCCGTTATATTCGTTTCGCTTTAAAAAGTTGCGGTTTTGAAGGGCGGCATGTATTAATCCCCCACCTACAGTTAAAAAAAGGCTGTGCCCCACCGGGCACAGCCTTTTTTCGCTTTATCCCATCCACCGCCCCAGGGCCGCGAACAGGCAGCCCAGCAGGAAGAACCCCGCCAGCACCGCCGTGACGCTCAGGCAAAACTTTTTCACCCCCAGCTTCTCCGGGTCCATGAAGGTGTAGGGGTACAGCAGCTTCGTGTGGCCGATGGGCCGCCCCGTCCTGGCCCGCAGCATGGCATACACGAAGTACGCCAGGGGCAGCACCAGCCACCGGGCGGCGGAGGCCGCGGTCAGCCCGGCCTTGTTCCCCCACAGAAGCCACTGCCCCACCACCAGCCACGGCGTCCCGTAGTGGACGCACAGGTTCCCGAAGCTGCCGCCGAAGTCGGCAAATTTCTTCCCCCGGCGCCTGGCGTCCGGCACCAGCACAAAGTGATAGATCAGGTGCGTCACATAGATGCACAGCGTCATGGCCAGGGCCACGCCGCTGCCGGTCAGCAGCTGCCGCGCCGCCCCCTCCGGCACCGCCGCCAGGGCCAGCTCATACACCAGCACCAGCAGATTGCTGAGATTGGTGTAAAAGCAGAACATCCCCGGCCGGATGTGTCCCGTCTCCAGCAGGGTGGAGTGCAGCAGCAGACCCACCGCCCCCAGCAGGAAAATGCCCGCCGCCGAAAGCCGCAGTCCCATGTCCGCCGCCTCCTCTCACAGGCGGAAGGCGGCGCAGTCCACCTTCCCGTCCTCTAAGGTGATGACCCCATAGGTCCGCCGGACGCTGGGGCCGATGCACCCGGGGTTCATCACCCAAAAATCGCCGCTGCGGTCCACCAGCGGCTGGTGGGTGTGGCCGAACAGCAGGATGTCCGCCCCGCACTCCCGGGCGGCGTATATGGCCGCCATGGGGCCGGACTTCACATGGCGGGTGTGGCCGTGCATCATCAGGATGCGGACGCCGCCCAGCTCCGTCAGCCGCTCCGGCTGGTCCAGGCCGCCATAGTCGCAGTTGCCGGGCACTCCCAGCAGCGGGATATCCGGATACAGCTCCTCCAGCCGCTGAGCGTCCCGCACGCAGTCCCCCAGATGCAGGATCACCTGGGGCTGCACCCGCTCCACGCACTGCTCCATAGGGTCCACGCACCCATGGGAATCGGATAAAACCAGTATACGCATCGCACATACCCTTTCCACGCTTGTTTTCTGCTATTTTACCACACTTCCCCGGGGATTTCCAGTCTCCCCCGCAAGGCCGTTGACTTCTCCCGGGAAATATGTTATATAATGTAACAGGATGATTGTAAAATAGTGCGTTTTACAGAAAGGAAACGATTTATGCGTATAATATTCCGTGATTTTGCGGATAGCTCTGCAAGCAAAGCCTCTGTTATTTGGGCAAGACGTACTCCCACACTTTTCTCCGGCGCATAGGCGTCTTCGCCGTATTCCGTCTGTTCGCCTGGCCCATACGGTCTCCCATATCATGCAGGAGGTAACGAATATGAAGAAAATTCTATCCGCGCTTCTGGCGGCGGTCCTGCTGCTGTCCGTAACGGCCTGCGCGGCCCACGAGCCCGTTCTGCCCCCCAGCCGGTGGGGGGAGATGCAGATCAATTCCATGTTTGAGCGCTATTATTCCATTTCCGACGCCTTTCAGGCGGCAGACGCCGTGGCCCGCGTCACGGTGGGCGACTGGCAGGGGGAGGACCTGCGCAATTGGGTCACGTTCTTTGACGCGTCCGTTCAGGAGTCCTACAAAGGGGAGCTTCCCCGGAACTTCACCCTGGTGCAGGGCGGCTGTTCCGAGGCGACCTCTCCCGACTATCCCCTGTTTACCAGCGGAACCGAGCTTCTGGTTTTCCTGCGGGACTATGACGGCAGCGGGGAAAAATATCACCCCATCACCGACTATAACACGGTGCTGTATGTCGTGTATGACGAAGCCGGAGGCCGGTATTTCCTGGACAGCTTCGGCACCATGAGCGCCCAGGACACCTGCGTTCCCGGCAGGACCACGCCGGACAGCACACAGCTTGCGGAAATGACGGCGGATGCCGATCCGGTGCTGGCCGAAGCGATTTCCTCCCGGGCCGAGGACTGCGACAGCGGCTGCTGCGCTTACGCGGAATCCGCCCTGGAGGACTATTTCTCCGATCTGGCAAAGCGATAAGGCATGCTGGCGATCGTGCCCCATCCCGCCGATAAAAAAAAGCACCCGCCCGCCGGACCTCCGGCAGGCGGGTTTTGTGCGTGGATATGAAGCGTTTGCAATGCGGCCCGCTGAGGGCAGCGGGCCCTACGGACGTTTACAGGCGGCCCCACTGTATGGGCGTTGGCTCTGCCCCGCCCGAACCTGCCGGGGTTGACGCGGGCCGCCGAGGACGTCGGCCCCTACTTGGCTCTCCCTCTGGGAGAGCTGTCGGCGCAGCCGACTGAGAGGGCCTGCAGGGGCTTCGGTGATTCTCTGCCCACCAATTACCGGCAATTCTCCTTGCCATGTCATTGCGAGGAGGCCCATCGGGCCGACGCGGCAATCCGCATCCCCCGCGAAGCGGGCCGCCGAGGACGTCGGCCCCTACTTGGCTCTCCCTCTGGGAGAGCTGTCGGCGCAGCCGACTGAGAGGGCCTGCAGGGGCTTCGGTGATTCTCTGCCCACCAATTACCGGCAATTCTCCTTGCCATGTCATTGCGAGGAGGCCCATCGGGCCGACGCGGCAATCCGCATCCCCCGCGAAGCGGGCCGCCGAGGACGTCGGCCCCTACTTGGCTCTCCCTCTGGGAGAGCTGTCGGCGCAGCCGACTGAGAGGGCCTGCAGGGGCGTGGGCTCTGCCCCGCCCGTGGGTCCGGCGCTTCCGGGCCGGGTAAAACCCGGCCCCTACAAGGCTCCTCTTATTCCAGACTGTCAAAAACGCCTCGCAGAGTTCGCGGCCCGCAGGCCGCGAATAAGTGTTCCATCCATTTTTCGCGGCGGCGTGTACGTCGCGAAAAATACTTTGCGCTTCGACCCGTGTGTTTTCGCGCATTTTTGCGTGAAAACACACGGGTCGGAGCGAAATCTCTTTTGTCAAAAAAGGCAGCGCCCTTTTTTGACAAGCTCTTATTATCCCAGGACCCAGGACTTCAGGGCGCTGCCGTCGGGGTCGTCCACCCGCAGGCCGTCCGTCACGTTGACCTCCGGCGCCGCCGCCCGGATATCCGCCACCGACGTCTCGATGCCGCTGCTGCCGCTGGTGCAGAAGGGCTTCACGGTCTTGCCGGTCAGGTCATAGGTATCCAGGAAGGTGTTGATGATCCGGGGCGCGGTCCCCCACCAGATGGGATAGCCCAGATAGATGGTGCCATACTGGGACAGGTCCAGGGGCTGGCCCGCAATCCGGGGCCGGGCGGCGGGGTCCTTCTGCTCCTGGTTGGCCCGGCAGGCATCGTTGTTATAGCTCAGGTCCTGGCTGGTGTAGGGCTGCTCCGGGGTCAGCTCATACAGGTCCGCCCCGGTCATATCCCGGATGCACTCTGCCGCCGTCCGGGTGCTGCCGGTGCAGGAGAAATAGATCACCGCCACCCGGGTGCCGGCCCAGCCGCTGCCGGTACTGCCGGTGGTATTTCCGCCGTTTCCGGCATTTCCGGTACTGCCTGCACCGCCGGGCACACCGGCGCTGCCGCCGGGATTTTCCGCCGGGCCGCTTCCCGGGTCCGTGGCCCCGGGGGTCACCGTGGGACTATCTCCGCCGGGGGCCACCTCCGTCTGCTTCTTTCCGCAGGCAAACAGGGCGCAGGCCATGCACAGGGCTAAAATCAGGGCAAAAACACGCTTCATGGGGCTTTTCCTCCTTATTTCCGTCTTTATTCTTCCTCCTGCTGCACCGCCGTGCCGCCGCCCAGGCCGAAATCGTCGGCCACGGTGGCGCCGTCCCGGCGGAGCATGGTCTCCATGACCCGGATGTCGCTGTCGATGTCCATGGCGTCGGCCCGGTACAGCTCATCCAGCTGCCGCTCGAACCCCGCCACGATGCTGTCCATGGTGCTCTGGATTTTGGCTTTGGCCTGGTTCAGGTTCTCGCCGCTGACCCCGGCCTCCTCAAACTCGGCATAGGAGTCCAGCAGCTTCTGGGTGGTGGGCAGATAGTAATTCAGGAAGGTGCTGGCCTTGGCCTTTTTGGCGGGCTCCTTCTCGATGATGCGGAAGATTTTCCCTGCCACCTCCTCCAGCCGGTCAATTTTCTGGCTGAGGACGGGGTCGGCGATGCGGTCATTGGCTCGGCGGATCTCCCGCAGGACGCCGGAATAGCCCTGCTCCGCCTGGGACGGCTCCTGGGCCTCCTGCTCCTGTTGCTTTTTGCTGAAGAAGGCCTCCGCCGCCTCCGGGGACCGGAACAACATATCGCTTCCCAGGTCCAGGTAGGCATTCTCGCCCCACAGGCCCTTTTCGATCATGATCTCCAGGTCGTTTTCCACCTTCCGGGAGGACACATCCGCCGCCACCGCCAGCTTTTTCAGGGACACGGCCTCCTGCCCGTGGGCACAGGCCAGATACTTGCCGAAGCGGCGGGCCCGGCGGGTCATAGAGGCGCTGCCGATGACCAGTCCCAGGCCTCCGGCGGCCAGGCCCATGGTGGGAAACAGGCTGGCAAGCAGGGCCCAGCTCAGAACTCCGGCAGCGGCATCGACGCCCTGCACCATAGACACCAGGCCTGCGAAAAGCAGCACCAGGCCCACAATTTTCATGGTATTGGCCCCTTTTGCGGAGTATTGGGGCGTTTTCGTCACCTTTTTGCGGGTGCTGGAGGCTGTCCCGGTACGAGGCCGGGACGGGGCGGGATTCTGCTGGGACAGGACGGGATTCTGCCGGGACACGGGCTTGCGCTTCGTGTCGCCGCCGAACAGCTTGGCCAGCAGCACAACAAGGCCCACCGGCCAGGCCACCGCGAATAAAATTGCGATAATGGCCCAGGAGCCAAAATCGTTGTCGTCCTTTTTTGGCGGACGGCGGGGCGGCTCCTGCCGGAACTCCCGGTCCCGGTCGTCATAGGAATAGGCCATCACTGCTCTCCTTTCGGGCGGAGCTTGCGCTTGTTGCCGTGCTCATCCACCACATAGGTATTGTCCAGCTCCCGGGCCAGGTTGCCCACCACCGAGTCGATATACTCCCGGCGCAGGCGCAGCTGCTCCTCCCGTTCCTCCTGGGTCAGGCCCTCCGGCGTTTTCGCCTTGGCGGCCAGCTGGTTGATGCGGGCGATTTTCTTTTCATCCATGATGTGATCTCTCCCTTTTTTATAGATAACGCTTCAGGGTGACGAACACCCTGCCCTTTTTGGTCTGATGGCCGACCTCCTCCAGGACGCATTTCCCCAGCCCCCGCAGGGTCAGGGTATCGCCCTGGGCCACCGGGCGGTCCGGCTTCTGGCAGTCGGTCCAGTTCACCTGGACCCGGCCGGAGGTCACCGCCTCGGCGGCCTTTCCCCGGCTCAGGGAAAAGCCAACGGCCAGCACGCTGTCCAGCCGCAGGGAGGACACCGTGTCGCGGATTTCCTTGGTTTTCTCCTGGGGCGGCGTCAACTGGGCCAGGGGCAGCGGGGCCGTATGGAGCCGCACCCGTCCGGCGTCCGTCCAGTCCGACAGCAGCAGCTCCGCCGCCGGGGCCGTGGCCAGCACGTCGGCCCAGCGGGGAAACACCAGGATATCCCCCAGGGTCTCCCGGGTCAGGCCCAGGGCCATGAGACTGCCCAGAAGGTCCCGGTGGGTCAGGGCGTCCTCCTCGTAAAACGAGGCCCGGACCACCCGGACGGCGTCCTCCTCCGGGGCCTCCTGCCACTCCGGCAGGAACCACAGCTGCCGCCGCTGGGCGCCGTCGTACCCGCCCCAGAAGGCGTAGCCCTCCGTCACGGACAGGGCGTTCAGCAGCCGCCGGGCCGCCGCCTGCTCCGCCGGGGACAGAAAGCCCGTCCCCTCCGGCAGATTCCGCCGCCGGCACTGCTCATACTTGTCCCAGACCCGGCCCAGCAGCAGCCGCTCATCGCCGTTTGCCGCCAGCCGGTCCAGCATTTCCCGTTTATCCATGGTATTCCCCCAGATTCTGGGTGTGATAGAGTCCGGCATAGGCCCCGTTTGCCGCCAGTAGCTGGTCATGGGTCCCCTGCTCGGCAATGCGGCCGTCCCGGATCACCAGGATCCGGTGGGCGGCCCGGATGGTGGAGAGCCGGTGGGCGATGATGAGGGTGGTGCGGCCCCGGCTCAGCTCGTCGAAGGCGTGCTGGATCTTCGCCTCGGTGATGCTGTCCAGAGCCGAGGTGGCCTCGTCTAAGATCAGGATGGGCGGGTCCTTCAGGAAGATCCGGGCAATGGCCACCCGCTGCTTCTGTCCGCCGGAGAGCAGGGTGCCCCGCTCGCCCACATAGGTGTCGAACCCGTTGGGCATGGCGGCAATGTCGTCATACAGCTCCGCCCGGCGGGCGGCCTCCTCCACCTCCCGGTCGGTGGCCTCGGGTTTTCCGTAGCGGATGTTCTCCCGGATGGTGTCGGCAAACAGGAACACGTCCTGCTGGACGATGCCGATGGCCCGGCGCAGGGAGTGCTGGGTCAGGCGGCGCACGTCGTGGCCATCCACGGACACGGTGCCGCTGTCGGGGTCATAAAACCGGGGCACCAGCTGGCACAGGGTGCTCTTGCCGCCGCCGGAGGGGCCGACGATGGCCACCGTCTCCCCGGGCTGCACCGTCAGGTCCACCCCGTGGAGCACCTCGGGGCTGCCGTCGTCATAGGAGAAGTGCACGTTCTCCAGGGCCACCCGGCCCTGCACCTGCGTCAGCTCCACGGCGTCGGGGGCGTCCTGAATGGTGGGCTCCGTGGCCATCAGCTCGATGAACCGGTGCAGGCCCGCAAAGCCGTTGGAGAACATCTCGGCGAAGTTGGCCAGCTTCCGGACGGGGCTGATGAAGGTGGTGATATACAGGCTGAAGGTGATCAGGTCGATATAGTTCAGCCGGTCCTTCATAATCAGCCAGCCGCCTGCGGCAATCACCGCCACGGACAGCAGGCTGATGAACAGCTCCATGCTGGCGTTGAAAAAGCCCATTTCCTTGTGGAAATTGCGCTTGGAGGTTTTGAACACCTCGTTGGCCCCGTCGAACCGCCGCTGCTGCTGGGCCTCGTTGGCGAAGGCCTTGGTGGTGCGGACACCGGAGAGGCCGGACTCGATCTCGGCATTGATGGCGCCGGTTTTCTGCTTGGCGGCCCGGGAGGCCTGGGACATCTGGCGGCGGCGATACATCACCACCAGCAGGAAAATGGGGATGATGCAGCACACCACCACCGCCAGCCGCCACTGGATGGAGAACATCACCGCCAGGGCGCCGATGATGGTCACCAGGGAGATGAACAGGTCCTCCGGCCCGTGGTGGGCCAGCTCCGTCAGCTCAAACAGGTCCGTGGTCAGGCGGCTCATCAGCTGGCCGGTGCGGTTTTTATCGTAAAAGTCAAAGCCCAGGTCCTGCATATGGGCAAACAGGTCCCGGCGGATATCGGCCTCCACCAGGATGCCGAAGGTGTGGCCCCAGTAGCCCACGATGAAGTAAAGCCCCGCCCGGAGGACAAAGGCCGCCACCACCAGAGCCATGACCGTGAAGAAAATGGAAAACTGCTTATCCGGCAGCCAGTGGTACATGGCGGTGCGGGAGATCAGGGGGAAGGCCAGGTCGATGACGGCGATCAGGAAGGCACAGCTGATATCCAGCAGGAACAGGCCCCGGTGGGGGCGGAAATAGGACAGGAAAATGCGCAGCGGTCTGCGGGTCTGGTAATCTTTGGTGGTCATGGTCTCTCTCTTTCTGAAAAAATGGGCACAATTACCCAGTGTGTTGTTATACATAGTATAACACACCGCCCCCCCTGGCGCAAGGCGGTGTTTTGTGTTAATATGTGTTCAAAAGTGAGAAAAAACGCCGTGGGTTTTGGCCCTGCGGTGTGTACTATAGAGTAGAGAGAAACAGGGAGGCGACGGACATGGACGACAAGCAGCTGATGGCGCAGATCGCCGCCGGGGACCAGGCGGCCCTGCAGACCCTGCTGCGGCGGCACGGACCGCTGCTGCAATATATCCTGAAACCCATTCTGACAGACCCCCGGGAGCGGGAGGAGTGCCTGGCGGATATCTCCCTGCGCCTGTGGCAGCGGGCCGGGGACTATGCGCCGGAGCGGGGGCAGTTCGTGCCGTGGCTGACGGTGCTGGCCCGGAACATGGCCCTGAACCGGGCCAGGCGGCTGCGGAGGGAGGAGCCCCTGGACGAGACCATGCCCCACGGGGACGGCAGCGCCGAGGAGGCCCTGCTGCAAAAGGACCGGCGGGAGCAGATCCGGATGGCCATCCAATCCCTGAGCCGGGAGGAGGAGCAGCTGTTCTTCCGGAAGTATTACTACTGCCAATCCACCGCCCAGATCGCCGCAGAGCTGGGCATCACGGAGCGGGCCGCCGAGGGGCGGCTGTACCGCCTGCGGCAGAGACTGCGGAATCTGTTGGGAGGTGACCTGCTGTGACGGACGACATCCGCTTTGACCGGGATATGCAGACCCTGCTGGAGCAGCTGCCGGAGGAGCAGCTGCCGGCGGCCCGGGTGACCCCCTGGCGGCAGGCCATGCGCTGCGTTCTGTGGGGCATCGGACTGACCGGCATCACCCTGAACTTCTGGAATCTGCAGCATCTTCTGCCCATGGTGGGCAGCATCCTGCTGGTGCTGGGGTTCCGGACCCTGCGGCAGGAGAACGGCTGCCTGCGCAGCTGCTGGCGGCTGTCCATAGCCCTGGCGGTGCTGCGGGGAGGCTATGCCGTCGTTATGGGCACCGTCCTGTCCCGGCTGGTCCCCTGGCTGGAGGCGGCCATAGCCTGGACTCTGAGCATCCTGTTCTGGCTGGTGTGCCTGGGCCTGTGGTGGGGCATGAGGGAGATCGGCCGCAAGGCCGGGCAGGAAAAGCCCTCCGCCAAGGCGGCGGGGGCCCTGGTGCTGTGGTATGGGGTGCTGATCCTCACCGGCCTGCTGGGCCAGACCTTGCAGGGACTGGCGGTGTGGCTGCTGCTGGCGCTGTATATCATCATCCTGCGGCAGCTGACCCGGCTGACCCGGGCCCTGGACAACTGCGGCTATGCGGTGGAGGCCGCGCCGGTGCGGCTGGATGGCCGGTGGCTGGCGGGTGGATATCTGGTGCTGGTGCTGGCGGCGGTGCTGCTGGGCCAGGCCCTGGGTCAAAGGCTTCCCATGGACTATAGGCCGCGGCAGGAGCCGTCTCAGACGGCCCAGGCCGTCCGGGACCGGCTGGAGGGGCTGAACCTGCCCCGGGAGCTGCTGGACGACCTGTCGGACGAGGACGTGCTGTCCCTGTCCGGTGTGACCCAGACGGTTTGGATGCAGGAGCCGGTGAAGAAGCCCCTCAGCGGCCAGACCATCCAGTTCTGGCGGGCGGCCCTGCTGACGCCCGGCGATGACGGCCCGGACCGCTGGGCCATCCTGACCTATTTCCAATACGAGGACGGGGAGGACTGGCCCGGGGACACCGACGGACTGTGGCTGGTGCCCCACTACCCTTATGATGCCTATGTGGAGGAAGCCCTCAGCGGGTATATCCTGTATGACGGGCCGGAGGGCACGATGGCCGCGCCCATGCAGAGCCTGGTCCGGCAGGAACAGGCCCAGTATACCGACCGGCTGTGGCCGGATATTCCGTCCAGCGCCAGCTTGTACCTTTTTGCCGAGTGGTCCCTGCCCCGGAAGGGGGAAAATATCCGGGGCTATCTGCTGTACTGGCGGGAGACCGTGCCGCCCATGGAGGAGAATCCGGTGCAGATGATGGATCAGCCGTATCTGCACCGGCAGATGAAATGGCGGTATCCCTATGCCACGGCCCTGGACCAGCGGAGCATTCCGTATGCAACCCAGAACTTTGAGCCGGGACTATTCATCGTGTATCAGCAGGCGGACGGCACCGTCAGCGCGTATCTTGACTCCGCTGAGCGGGGCTCCATCTCCAAGCGCGGCACTCCCCCGGCGACGTAAAAAAATCCCCGGCTGCTATGCAGCCGGGGATTTTTTATCCTGTGATGGGGGTTACTTGGCTTCTCTTGCCCGGCGGGCGGCTTCCTCCCGCTGGCGGCAGATGTCGGCCCAGCGGGGGATCTTCTTCAGTTCCTCGTTCAGGTCCGCCAGGGCAGCGGGAATGTCGATGTTCTGGGGACAGACCCGGGCGCACTGGCCGCAGCCCACGCAGGCGGCGGGGCGCTTGTCCTCCGGCAAAGCCTCCACCCGCATGCCGATGTTGAAGTTGGGGGAGAACTTGGCCTCGTTATACAGCTTCAGCAGCATGGGAATGTCCAGGCCCATGGGGCAGCCGTCGCAGCAGTAGCGGCAGGCGGTGCAGGGCACGGCGCCGTACATGCCCTTGGCGATGTCCAGCAGGACCTTCTCCTCCTGGTCCGTCAGGGGGCGGCGCTCGGCGAAGGTGCGGACGTTGTCCTCCATCTGGGCGGGGGTGGTCATGCCGCTGAGGATCATCTGGACCCCCTCCACCCCCTGGAGGAAGCGGAAGGCCCAGGCGGCGGTGGACTCCTCCGGCCGCAGGGCGTGGAGCTCGGACTCCGCCTCCGGCGTCAGGGAGGCCAGGCGGCCGCCCCGGACAGGCTCCATGACCCAGATAGGGATGCTGTACCGGCGCAGCAGTTCGCACTTGGCCTTGGCGTCCTGCATGGTCCAGTCCAGATAGTTCAGTTGAATCTGACAGAACTCCATGTCCTTGCCGCAGCGGGACAGGAAGTTCTCCAGCATTTCCACGCCGCCGTGGGAGGAGAAGCCCAGGTGACGGATGCGGCCGTTCTTCTTCTGCTCCAGAAAATAGTCGATGATGCCCCAGCGGGGATCGGTATAGGTCTCCACGGACTTCTCATACACGTTGTGCAGCAGGTAGAAGTCGAAATACTCCACGCCGCAATTCCGGAGCTGCTCTTCAAAAATGGCGGCGGGATCGTAGCTGTCGCTGATCTGGTGGCCGGGGTATTTGGTGGCCAGATAGAAGCTCTGGCGGTCATAGTCCTTCAGCACCCGGCCGATGACCCGCTCGGACATGCCGCCGTGGTAGGGATAGGCGGTGTCGAAATAGTTGACGCCGTGGTCCATGGCATAGCGGACCATGTCCGCCGTGGTTTTCTCGTCGATGTCCGCCGGGCCGCCGCCGGGAACCAGCGGCAGACGCATGGTGCCGAAGCCCAGCAGGGACAGCTTCTCTCCGTGAAAATCGGTGTAGATCATGTAAGGTTCCTCCCTATCGGATATATATGCGGTATTATAGCATGGGGCGGTCTGGCTGCGCAAGAGGTCACTTCCCGGCGGACTCCATCCGCTGGCCGATGGTGCTGCCGCCGGACTGGTGCATGGTTTTCAGGATTTCCGCGATCTGGCCGGCGGCCTCGGACACCTGGCGGCCAAACTCCGCCGAGGACATGCGCATGGCCCCGGTGCGCACCGCCGACAGCTGGATCAGCCCGTCGGAGGTCACCACCCGGACGCGGTCGTTTTTCCCTACCTGCTGCAAAAACCGCTCAATGTACATATCGCCGGTTTCCCGCTCCCGGGTGTATACCACATGGATGCCCCGGTAGTCGAACTTCTCCCCGGTACTGCCGGGGACCTTGTACCCGTCGAACACCAGCACCACCCGGGTGTGGGTGAAGGCGGCCCAGCCGCACAGGGTGTCCATCAGCCGCTCCCGGGCGGCAGACAGGTCCCGGTCCGCCAGGGCGTGGAGCTCGTCCCAGTCGAAGATCACGTTGTAGCCGTCCACCACATAGCAGCGCTGGCCGATCTCCCGCAGGCCGGTATCGGCAGGGGCTTCCCGCTTCTCCGGCGCACGGTACAGGGGACGGCGCACGGGGCCGAACTCCCGGGTCATGATGGCCTCCAGCTCCGCGTCGTCCAGGCGAATGCACCGGCGGCGCACCGGCGCGTCCTCCCGGGGCTTTTCCAGGCAGCCGGGCAGGTGCATATACTCCGGCACCTTGTCCCACTTCACGGTGAAGCCGCCGCCGTGGGCGCAGAATACGGAGTCCGGCGTGTTGTCCGGGTCGGCCTCCGGGTCATAGTCCGCCGCCGCGATCACGGCGTCGGGGTTATGGCAGGGCCCGTAGCCCGCCGGCTCCAGGGACAGGCGGCCCCGGCCGCCGGTATAGGACGCCACCTCCTGGGCATAGTCGTCAAACTCCGTCACCGGCACCCGGCCCCGCAGCAATGTCAGGTCCCCGGCCTCCTCCGGGGTGTCGAAGCTGCCGCTGCGCAGGCGCACATCGTTGATGGCCCGGCCCAGCTGCTCCGGCGGCACCTCCAGCCGGAAGGCGTAATACGGCTCCAGCAGGCGGCTTTTAGCCTGCATCAGCCCCTGGCGCACCGCCCGATAGGTGGCCTGGCGGAAGTCGCCCCCCTCGGTGTGCTTCACATGGGCCCGGCCGGACATCAGGGTGATTATCATATCCGTAATGGGGGAGCCGGTGAGGACTCCCAGGTGGGTCTTTTCCTGCAAATGAGTCATAATCAGCCGCTGCCAGTTCCGGTCCAGCTGGTCCTCGCTGCACCGGGTGGCCGTCATCACGCCGCTGCCCTGGGGCAGGGGCTCCAGCAGCAGATGCACCTCCGCATAGTGCCGCAGGGGTTCAAAGTGGCCCACGCCCTCCACGGGGCCGTCGATGGTCTCCTTATACAAAACCCGGCCCCGGTCCAGCTCGATCTCCACGCCGAAGCGCTCCGACACCAGGCTTTTGAGAATTTCCGCCTGGATGCGGCCCATCAGGGACACATGAATTTCCCCTCCGTGGGAGGTGAAGCGCAGCTGGGGGTCCTCCTCCTCCAGCTGGCGCAGCTGGGGCAGCAGGGTGCGGCTGTCGCAGTCCGGCGGCAGGGCCACCCGATAGCGCATCACCGGCTCCAGCACCGGCCGGACGCCGGATTCCTCCGCCCCCAGGCCCTGGCCGCCGCAGGTGGCCGTCAGTCCCTGGACGGCGCACACGCCTCCGGCGGGGACCTGGTCCACCGCCCGGAACCGGCCGCCGCTGTAAAGGCGCAGCTGGGCGGCCTTCTCCTGGTGCCCGGCATAGGACACGGCGTCCCGGACCCGCAGGGTCCCGCCGGTGACCTTCAGGTGGGTCAGGCGCTTGCCCTGGGGGTCGTGGCTGATCTTGAACACCCGGGCGGAGAAGGTCTCCGGATACACCGGCGGCTCCACATACCGGGCCAGCCCCTCCAGAAATTCGTCGATGCCCTCCAGCTTCAGCCCGGAGCCGAACCAGCAGGGAAAAACCAGCCGCCGCCCCACCAGCTGCCGCACCAGGGCGTCGGGGACCTCCCCGCCGTCCAGATACGCCTCCAGGGCATCCTCCCGGCAGGTGGCCAGCTGCTCCATGCGCCGCTCCCGGTCCGCGGGGGTGAAGTCCACGCAGCCCTCCCCCAGCTCATGGCGCAGATGCTCCATCATCTGCCCCCGGTCACAGCGGCCGAAGTCCATTTTCGTCACGAAAAGAAAGGTGGGGATCCGGTACAGCTCCAGCAGCCGCCACAGGGTGCGGGTGTGGGCCTGGACGCCGTCGGCGCCGCTGATTACCAGAATGGCATAGTCCAGCACCGACAGGGTGCGCTCCATCTCGGCGGAGAAGTCCACATGGCCCGGGGTGTCCAGCAGAGTCACCTCCAGATTCCCGATGGGCAGCTCCGCCTGGCTGGAAAAGATGGTGATGCCCCGCTCCCGCTCCAGCAGATGGCTGTCCATGGCGGCACTGCCGTGGTCCACCCGGCCCAGCTTCCGCAGCCGGCCGGTGCGGTAGAGCATGGCCTCGGCCAGGGTGGTCTTTCCCGCGTCCACATGGGCGGTGATGCCGATGACCACCCGGCGGGCCTGGTTGCTGTTTGTATCCATATGCAAAACCTGCTTTGTCTCGTTTTTCTCTATTATGGCAGATACCGCCCCGGCTTGCAAGGGCGGTTTTTCTTGCCCGGCGGGGCAAATCGTGCTATGATGGGAAAAAATTGCCTGTGGGAGGAAGAACGGATGAATCAGAAGGAGCTAAACGAGCTGCGGCGGCGGTTCAAGCCGGACCGCACCGCCATCAGCAAGGTATACGGCTGCTATGTCAGCAGCAGCCGCCAGATCATCTCCTATGTGGACGCGCCGCTGGGCCTGCTGTCCCAGGAGGAGCAGGAGATGTATCTGAATCTGCTGAAAAAGACCCTGTCCGGCGCCCTGGGCCGGAACCTCATCGACATCGTGTTTTCCACCGCCCAGTTGGCGGACAGCGACGAGCACCGCCTGCTGCAGACCCTGCGCCAGACGGAGCTGCAGGACGCCAACGCCCGGGAGAGCCTGTACCGCCGGATCATCGACGCCATCGACATGGGCGAGAGCAGCTATCTGATTCTGCTGGCCGCCGACACCTATGACGTGCCCCATCGCAGCCGGGACGATCTGGAGGTCCCCGACGCCTCGGAGACGGTGTTCCGCTATTTCGTGTGCGCCATCTGCCCGGTGAAGGACCCCACCCTGGCCTTGCAGTACAGCGACCGGGACAAGGAGTTCCGGGGCAGCTCCACCGGGCATATCGCCCAGCCCCCGGTCCTGGGCTTCCTGTTCCCGGCCTTTGACGACCGGGCCGCCAACATCTATAACGCCCTGTTTTACAGCAAGGACACCGCCCAGCTGCACCAGGAGGTCATCGATGCGGTGTTCTGCGTTCAGGAGGCCCCCATGTCCCCCCAGGAACAGCAGAACCTGTTCGCCGCCGCCCTGACGGAGACCTTAGAGAAGGATTGCAGCTATGACGTGGTGCAGGCGGTCCACGAGCAGCTGCGGGGCCGCATCCAGGAGCACAAGGAGAGCCGGGACCCGGAGCCGCTGACCCTGTCCGTCCGGGAGGTGGGGGACGTGCTCACAGGCAGCGGCGTGCCGGAGGAGAAGGTGGAGGCCTTTCAGGACCAGTGCCGCAGGCAGTACGGCCAGGACGCGGCCCTGAACCCCCGGAACATCATCGAGGCCGGGAAGTTCCAGATCACCACCCCGGAGGTGAAGATCACCGTGCCGCCGGAGTACAGCTATATGGTGGAGGCCCGGATCATCGACGGGCGGCGGTTCATCCTCATCCCCGCCGACGACGGGGTGGAGGTCAACGGCATCGCCGTCACCATCCCCAATCCCCAGGAATAACACACGGCCCCATACGCATAAAAATGCGTATGGGGTTATTTTTTGTATTTTTATCCAAACAACACTTGACATGACCAGGTTGGTGTGATAGTATATTTATCCGTAATCGTATTTGGTTTTCAATTTTTATTCACTGAAAGGGCATTTATATGACTATATATACCATTCTCCGACGACCATGTATGTGACCCTGACCCTGTACAAATAACATACATGAAAGAAACGGAGATATTGATATGAAACATTTTACCAGATTCCTGAGCCTGTTTTTGGGCGCGGTTATGATACTGACCATGGCCGCCTGCGGCAGCAAGAATACCGATACCGACACCGATACCAAAACCGGCAGCGAAAAGAAGCAGCTGGTGGTGGCCACCAGCCCCGATTTCCCACCCTTTGAGTCCCTGGACGGCAGCGACATCGTGGGCATCGAGCCCAAGCTGATGCAGGCCATTGCCGACAAGCTGGGCATGGAGCTGGTGTGGGAGCAGGTGGACTTCGACTCCATCATCCCCGGCATCCAGGCCGGGCGCTATGACGCCGGTGTGGCGGGCATCAGCATCACCGCCGACCGTCTGAAAAACTGCGACTTCAGCGACCCCTATTTCCTGGCCAACCAGGTGATCGTGGTGAACCCCGGCAGCGATATTCAGGGCAAGGCCGACCTGACCGGCAAGACCATCGCCGTCCAGACCGGCACCACCGCCGAGACCTACTGCCTGGATAACGGCTATGAAATTCTGTCCTTCGCCTCCAACATCGACGCCCAGGCCGCCCTGACCAGCGGCAAGGCCGACGCGTGGGTGGTGGACAACGAGGTGGCCGTGAAAATGGCCGGGGAGCAGAACCTCACCGTACTGGACGAGGCCATGACCAGCGAGCCTTACGCCCTGGCCTTTGCCAAGGGCAGCGACCTGGTGGACCAGGTGAACCAGGCCCTGAGCCAGCTGCTGCAGGACGGCACCGTGGAGCAGATTTTCCAGGAGTATGACACCGTGTATGTGTCTCCCCTGAGCTGATGGAAGTTTTGCAGAGTATCGGCCAGTTTTCCGCCCGGTGGCTGGCCCAGCTGGAGGCTACCTTTGTGGAAAAGCAGCGCTATCTCCTGCTGGTGGACGGGCTGAAAAACACGCTGATTATCACGCTGGGCGCACTGGTCATCGGCGTGGTCATCGGGTCATTGGTGGCCATGATCAAATACTGCGGCCAGGACAGCCGCCTGCTGCGGCCCCTTTGCTGGCTGTGCAGCGTGTATACCACGGTGATCCGGGGCGTCCCGGTGGTGGTGCAGCTGCTGATCTTCTACTTTTTGATTCTCAAGTCCTCCGACGGACTGGTGGTGGGCATCGTCACCTTCGGCATCAACTCCGGGGCCTATGTGGCGGAGCTGGTGCGCAGCGGCATCGCCGCCGTGGACCCGGGCCAGATGGAGGCCGGGCGCAGCCTGGGCCTGTCCCGGCTGCAGAGCGCCTGGCACATCGTGCTGCCCCAGGCCATGAAGAACATCCTGCCGGCCATCGGCAACGAGATGATCGCCCTGCTGAAGGAGACCGCCGTGGCGGGCTATGTGGCGGTCCAGGACCTGACCCGGGCCGGGAACCTGATCCGCAACAACACCTATGATTCCTTCAACCCCCTGATGCTGGTGGCCGTGGTGTATCTGGTGCTGGTCATCGGCATGACCCAGCTGCTGGGACTGCTGGAAAGGAGGCTGCGCAGAAGTGATAAGCGTTAAGGACCTGCACAAGAGCTTCGGCGGCGTCACCGTGCTGGACGGCATCTCCACCGACATCGAGAAGGGGGACGTGGTGTGCATCATCGGCCCCTCCGGCAGCGGAAAATCCACCTTTCTGCGGTGCCTGAACCGGCTGGAGACCCCGGACAGCGGGAAAATCCTCCTGGACGGCGTGGACCTGACGGACCCCCGGACGGACCTGGACCGGCAACGGATGAAAATGGGCATGGTGTTTCAGCAGTTCAACCTGTTCCCCCACATGACGGTGCTGAAAAACCTGACTCTGGCCCCTATGCTGCTGAAAAAGGAATCCCAGCAGACGGCGGAGCAGCGGGCCATGACGCTGCTGGACCGGGTAGGCCTTGCCGGCCGGGCGGGGGAATATCCGGCCCGGCTCTCCGGCGGACAGAAGCAGCGCATCGCCATCGTCCGGGCCCTGTGCATGGAGCCGGAGGTGCTGCTGTTTGACGAGCCCACCTCCGCCCTGGACCCGGAGATGGTGGGAGAGGTGCTGGACGTGATGAAGGAGCTGGCCCAGAGCGGCATGACCATGGTGGTGGTCACCCACGAGATGGGCTTTGCCCGGGAGGTGGCCAGTCGGGTGCTGTTTATGGACCAGGGGGTCATCATGGAGGAAAACAGCCCCCAGGCTCTGTTCGACAACCCTCAGAGCCCCCGGCTGCAGAGCTTTTTGTCCAAGGTGCTGTGAGATTTATCAAAAAAGCAGGGGTTTTTTTCAGCTTGTCAAAAAAGGGCGTGGCCCTTTTTTGGCAAAGGGCTCTTTTGACAGACTGAAAAAGACGGCCGTGCCTTTTCGGGCACAGCCGTCTTTTTTCATACTTACCGTTCGTCCTTTGGTTTGGTCTTGCCGTAGCCGTAGCCATAGCCGTAGCCATAGCCGTACCGGTAGCCGTAGCCATAGCCGGAGGCGGCGCTCCGGACGGTGGCGGCGCAGTTGAACACGAAACCGGCCATCCGAGCGTCGGCCCCGGCCAGGGCCTGGACGCCCTCGAAGATCTGGGTGGTGGCGGCGAAGTCCTCCCGGATGACGTAGACCACCCGGTCCACATGGCGGCACAGGGCCAGGGCGTCGGCCATCATGGCGCAGGGCGGCGTGTCCAGCACGATGTAGTCAAACATGGGCCGCAGGGTGTTCATCAGGGCCTCCAGCTTGTCATACTGCAGCAGGTTCATGGGGGACTGGATGGGCTGACTGCCGGCAAAGACGTACAGGGACGTGTCCTCATAGCGCAGGAAGTGCACCTGGTCCAGGCTGCCGGACAGGCACTGGCCCAGGCCCTCGGAGGGCTTGGTGATGCCCAGCAGGGCCTTGTCGCTGGGACCCCGGAGGTCGCCGTCGATCAGCAGGACCTTTTTCCCCTCCCGGGCCAGGGACAGGGCCAGGTTCACGGACACGGAGCTTTTCCCCTCGGAGGGGACGGAGCTGGTGACCATGAGGATCTTGTCCTCCTCCTTCAGCTGCCGCAGCAGCTTCAGCCGCAGCAGACGGTACGCCTCGCAGAAGGCGCTGTCGGTCTGCATATGGGAGATCAGCAGGCCCGTCTGGGCGCCGCTTTTCCGGCGCTTGGGGGTCGTGCGGGGGATGGAGGCCAGGCAGGACAGATTCACCAGGCGCTTGACGTCGCCGGTGGAGGACACCGTCCGCCGCAGGGAGGCGGCGATGAGGAGGACCACCAGGGAGAGCGCCAGGCCCAGGGCGGCGCCCTTGACGGCGCTGCTGAGCCAGGGGTCGGCGTTGTACGCCGCGTCCGGCAGGGTGGGCTCCTGGTTCACCACCAGCTGCGTCTCGCCCAGGACCAGGCGGTTCACCTGGGGATACACGTCGATGACGGCGCAGAGAATGTCGTAGGCGTCCTGGGGATTGGGGCTTTCCACCGTCAGGACAAAGAAGCTGGTGTCCTTGATGGCGGAGGAGGAGATGACGCCGTTAAGATAGGTGACGCCCAGCCGCTGCAGCAGCAGCTCCTGCATGCGGTCGGAGGTCAGCAGATAGGGGAAGGTGTCCGCCACCTGCTGGGCAGCGGATTTGTTGTAATACTGGCTGTAGCCGGAGAGGTCGGTGCCGCCCACAAAGCTGAGATTCACGGAGAACACCGCCTCGGAGCGGTACATGGGGCGGAAGCTGCGGTGGCTGCGCCAGCCCATCAGGGCGGCGCACAGCACGATCAGCGCCAGGCACACGGGCCACAGCCGCCGCAGGGCCCGGAGCATCCGCTGCAGCAGGACGGACAGGTCGATGGCCTGTTCTTCGGTATTGGTATGGGTCGTATGTTCCATAGTGCGCCTCACTGCTGCTTCTGGCCGGAGCGGTGCCCGCAGCCGTATTTGTCGTATTTCTTGCCGTAGCCATAGCCATAATAACCGCAGCCATAGCCGTATCCGGCGGAGTAAGCGGTCAGGTGGGCCATATCGTTGAGGATGCAGCCCAAAAACTCTGCCTTACCGGCCCGCAGGGCGTCGATGGCGTCGTTGATCTCCGGCGCGGGGACGGTGTCCTGCCGCACCACCAGCACCGACGCGTCGGACAGGTCCGACAGCAGCTCACTGTCGGAGAAGAAGCCCAGAGGCGGGGAGTCGATGATGACATAGTCATACCGCTCCCGGGCCAGAGCCACCACCTTGGCCAGCTGGTCCGAGGCCAGCAGCTCGATGACGTCGGTATAGGACTTGGTGCTCAGCAGGGAGTGCAGCCCCGTGGCGGGGTCCGTGACGGCGGCGGCCAGGATCTTCTCCGGGGCGGCGGACTCCGTCAGCAGGGTGCCCAGCTCGTTTTTCTGCTTCACGGACAGGCCCAGCATCTCGCTTTGCACCGGGCGGCGCAGGTCCAGGTCGATGAACAGAACGGACACCCCCCGGGAGGCCAGGGAGATGGCGGTGTTGGCGGCCAGGGTGGACTTGCCCTCCGCCGCGGACACGCTGGAAAACAGGAATACCCGGCGGCCCTTGGCATGCTCATGCTGGAACTTTTCGGCGATGCGGTGGATGGACTCGGTGAAGGCAAAGCTGATGGCCGGGGAGGAGATGTTCAGGTTCCGGCGCAGGCGCTTGCCGCCCCGGCGGGCCCGGCGCTCCCGGCGGCGGTCATCGAACCAGCCCAGGAGCTTCCGGGTCCGGCGGCCCTCGTGGGGGACGCTGGAAATGATCCGGGCGTCCAGGCCGCTGCGCGCCCCCTCCAGGGTCTGCACCGTGCCGCTGAACACGGCGGCCCACACCACGGCGGCGGCGGTCAGGGCCGCGCCTGCGGCGGCGGCGATCAGGCAGGTCCGGGGCACGTTGTAGCTGCGGGCGGCGGACACGGACAGGCTGGGGGCGTTGAGCTGGGTCAGCACCGCCGAGGAGGACACATGGGCCGAGAGACTGCCGTAGTTATCGGACACCGCCTGAAGCAGGACCAGGGCCTGGCGGGGGGTGTCGGCGGTGACGGTGACGCGGATGAGGTTGGTTTCCCCCAGCTGCTGGGCGGAAACGGTGCCGTTCAGGGGCATGCCCAGATTCTGCTCCATGGTCTGGCGCAGGACCCGGCTCTGCAGCAGCTGGGAATAGGAGGCGGCCACATCGGCGGCGGCGGTGATATTCGTATAGTACAGGTTGCTGGTGCGGGTGGTGACGGAGAAGGTGGTGGAGCTGGTATACTGCTGGGTCACGAAGCACGTCAGCACGATCCATGCCGCCATGGCGCAGGTGAGGGCCGCCAGCAGCAGCATCCACAGCTGCCGCGCCAGCGCCCGCAGGATGCAGAGGGGCTCGATATGGGACCGTTGCAGGCCCTGATTGTTTTCATCCATGACGATCCCTCCTTTATTCCACCACCACCGCCAGATAGACGGTATAGCTCTGGCCCTGGGCGGTGACGCTGTAACCCACATGATACGTTCCGGGGACGGACGTGTCCACCGGGGACTCGATGCTGACCTGTCCGGCGGACAGGGCCGTTCCGTCGGGGGCGGTGACGCTCTGGATATACCCGGCGGCATCAAAGGCCGATCCCCGGGGCAGGTACACCAGATAGTCCGACAGGGTGATCAGCTGCGGCCCGCCGGCGGTGATGACCACCTTCAGCGGCAGCACCACCGTGCTGCCCAGGCGGCTGTCCACCTGGGCGGTGACGCTGTATACCCCGGGCTGGCTATTGATGACGTTCTGGGAGGTGATGCGGATGCCGCTGCTGATGTCGCCGTCCAGCACGTCCGAGGCGGTGAGCCGGTCCAGCAGGGTCACGGTCTGGCCCGCAGGGTACACCAGGGGCTGGGACAGGGCAAAGCGGGGGGCCTGATAATCCGTGTAGCGGACGGTGCGGGTGACGGAGGCCATATTGTTGGCGGAATCAAACACGATGTAGGTGACCTGGGCGCTGCTGTCGGTCAGGGAGGGGGACACCCCCTTGATGAGGATCTGGTCCGTCAGATCCCCGTCCCGGTCGTCGGAGGCCATGACGCCCTGGAGCAGGGCCTCGTCCCCGGCGGTAACGCTGGCGTCGATGGAATCGCTGGAGCAGGTGATCACCGGCGGGGTCACGTCCACCGTGACCTGGCGGTAGATCCGCAGGCCGCAGAAGGCCAGCAGGGTCAGGATAAACAGCGCGAGGATCACGCGCTGCATGATGCGGATGGCTTTCATAGCTCGTCCTCCCTTGGGGGTGAAATTGGCTGGCCCGTCTCCACCAGGGGACGGTTTTCCAGAATGCGGCGGGGGTTTTCCTCCAGCAGCAGCCAGGAGCAGGCCGGGGCATATTCCCGCCGCAGCAGATCCTTCAGCAGGTCCATGCGGGGGGTGCGGACATCGGGGCTGTGGGCGTCGCTGGCGGCGGTGTGGGCCAATCCCCGGTCCAGCAGCCACAGGGCGGTGTCCTGGGCCCGGCGGCCCAGACGGCCCAGAATGCTGCCCTTGTTCAGCTGAATGACCACGCCGCCCTCAAACCAGCGGCGGATGATGTACGGGTCCCGCTGCACGGCATCGTACCGCTCCGGGTGGGCGGCCACCGGAACGAGGCCCCGGCGGCGGATGGCGCGGAAGCACTGCTCCATAAACTCCGCCGACTCGTCGAAATAGAACTCCGCCAGCAGATACCGCCCGCCGCCCAGGGTCTGGAGCCGCTGCCGGTCCAGCAGCCGGTCCAGCTCCGGGGTGCAGAACACCTCGGCTCCCGGATGGACGGCCAGGGGGATGCCCTCCCGGGTCAGCGCCTGCCGCAGGCGGGTCAGGGCCGCGTCCAGCTCCGGGGACCGGTAGTTCCCCGGGCCGTCCCCGGGAAGATTGCAGTGGGGCGTGGCGATGATGTCCGTGACGCCGGTATCCGCCGCCATGCGGGCCATCTCCAGAGAGCCCTCCATAGAGGGGGAGCCGTCGTCCACCCCCGGCAGAATGTGACAGTGTATATCCACCATGGGGCGTCCCCCCCTCCCTGAAAAGCACGATGCACGAAATTATAAGCAAGTATACCACGTTTTCCCCGGCTTTTCAAGTCGAAGCGTGGGGAAAAAGACCGGCGGTCCGGGGAGCGGGGGATTATTGACTTTCCCGGGTGGGTAAACTATAATAGGCTACGGCAGGAGTTTTTTCAAACGGTCCGATTTTCCGTCGGACAGACCCATCGGGGGCTTTATTATGAATTATCGCATCATTTTCCATATGGCGGGAAGGGTCCTGCTGGCGGAGGCGGGGCTGCTGGTCCTGCCGCTGGCGGTGTCCTTTCTGTATCGGGAGGACTGCGCCTGGGCGGTGCTGGCCTCCATGGCCGTGGCCGCCGTTCTGGGCGGGCTGCTGACGCTGCTGGCCCGGCCCCGCAGCCGCAAGTTCTTCAGCCGGGAGGGGTACATCATCGTGGCCCTGGCCTGGGTGCTGCTGTCGGCGGTGGGGGCGCTGCCCTTCTGGTTCAGCCGGGAGATCCCCTCCTATGCCGACGCGTTTTTCGAGACGGTCAGCGGCTTCACCACCACCGGGGCCTCCATCCTGACGGATGTGGAGGCCATGAGCCACGGACTGCTGTTCTGGCGCAGCTTCACCCACTGGGTGGGCGGCATGGGGGTGCTGGTGTTCATCACCATGCTCTCCGGCAGCAGCGACCGCTCCATGAACATCCTCAAGGCGGAGATGCCCGGCCCGGTAAAGGGCAAGCTGACCCCCCGGACCCGGGACACCGCCCGGGTGCTGTACCTGCTGTATTTTCTTATCACGGCGGTGCTGGTGGGACTGTTGCTGCTGGGGGGTATGCCCCTGTTTGACAGCCTGGTCCACGCCTTCGGCACCGTGGGCACCGGCGGCTTCGGCATCAAGGCCGACTCCATCGCCTCCTATTCGCCGTATCTGCAGGGGGTCATCACGGTGTTCATGATCCTGTGCGGCATCAACTTCAACCTGTACTATCTGCTGTTGCTGCGCCAGTGGCGGGCGGCCCTGCGCAGCGACGAGCTGTGGACCTATCTGGGACTGGCAGTCGTGGCCACCGGCGTCATCGCCCTGGACCTGCGGGGGGTGTACGGGAGCCTAGGCGCCTGCCTGCGGCAGGCGGCGTTCCAGGTCAGCTCCGTCCTCACCACCACCGGCTATGCCACGGCGGACTTCGACCTGTGGCCGGGACTGTCCCGGGCCATCCTGTTCGCCCTGCTGTTCATCGGCGGCTGCGCCGGGTCCACCGCCGGCGGCCTGAAGGTGTCCCGGGCCATGATCCTGCTTCGCACCATCCGGCGGGAGATCAACCGCCTGGTCCATCCCCGGCGGGTCACCGCCGTCCGCTGCGACGGCAAGGCCCTGGGCAGCGAGGTCCAGCGGGGCGTCAGCATCTATTTCGCCCTGTACTGCCTGTGCATCCTGGTGACCTTCCTGTGCCTCAGCGGGGAGCCCTTCTCCCTGGAGACCAACCTGTCGGCGGCGGTGTCCTGCTTCAACAACGTGGGGCCGGGACTGGGGGCCGTGGGTCCCGCCGGAAGCTACGCCGGATATTCCGTCCTGTCCAAGCTGCTGCTGTCGGCGGCCATGCTGATGGGGCGGCTGGAGATCTATCCCCTGCTGGTGGCCCTGTCCCCCTCCGTCTGGCGGAAGGACTGATACTGATTCTTGATTAAAAAATTTAATCAAGAATCCCGTGCGCCGGGCGCACGCACAGCGTGTGAAAACACGCTGTGACGTCTCATACAAAACCTGACGCACCTTCGGTGCTATAAAAAGCTTTTCAAGCTTTTTAACAGGTTTTGGTATGAAATACAGCTTGTCAAAAAAGGCTTGCAGTCTGCCATACATCAAGTCATGCCGGGAATCCCTCCCCGGCATGACTTGATATGATTTCCGGGTCTCTCGACAGACTGAAGCCGGACTCCCGCTTTTGCAAGAGTTTGTATAAACACTTGCCCTGCTTGCCGCTGCCAAGTTCGTTAGCGCTCCGACAGCTGCGTCAATAGCCATTTCTGCGTAATTGACATCCTGACCCTTATTCGTTGCCGGCCAAAAATTATCCGGGCCGGAGGAAAATCCGCCGTCATCTTTTCGGCTGATCGGATTATTGTCGCAGTAAGCGAAGAGGTTCTTATCCCAGTTGGCTTTGTCGGGAGAAGCGGCCACCACCGCAGCCGTGTCCGCATTGACAAACCTGCCCCAAACCGGATTATAATACCGGCTGCTGAGGTAGTACAGGCCCGTCTCGGTGTCGTAGACATACCCGCGATAGCGGAAAGGATTGTACTTCCCGATATCGTCCACATGGGAGCCGTAATGATACAGCATATTGCCCCATGCATCGTAGATATAGGTCACAACCGTGTTCCCGTTGCCGTCCACGATCTGAACCACATCGCCCTGCGCATTCTTGACGTACAGATATAAAGCATTCAGCTCCAATTTCTCTGTCATTTGAATTTAAGAAGCCTCTCCTTGTGAAAAACTCCTTCTTCATACTTGAAATCCCTAACGAGCAGGATACCAACAATATGACAAATATTAGAAGGACGCTGATAGTGAATATCACAAATACCTTTTTCATGAGCAGAACCTTGACATGTCAAAAACGAAAAAAGACTATATTATTTGCTTAAATCTAAATAAAAGATGATGTCTGATTTGCTTCCTTTCCCCCTGTGTAAGTATACACAAGGCTTCCTTCATTTGTAAAGTCTTTTTCGTCAACCGGCCTTTGGAGTCGTAACTGGTTGTCGTTGTGTTCCCCTTGGCATCACTTACAGCCGTACCTTGACGATCGGCGATGCAAAGAAGTATATCTGCAACTTTTTGACCCGCCGCACAGGCTACCATCAAGGAACAGCAGAACTGAGCTTCGCCTGAGGGCATAGAGGACAACGCGTAAATTGAACGGACACACCGTCTCCGTGAGGCAGTGTGTCCGTTGTTTTTGGTGATTGGGGTTGGAACGAATATCCCGGGTTGATTTTTTCCTGCCCACAGCCAGACGCCGTGTCTGCAGCTCCAACAACGATCCTGTGAAAATAATCTTGCCAAGCGGGGCCGGTCAGTCGTATACTTAATTATGTCTTTGCTTTAGAAGTAAGGCGGCAAAGTAAAAGGGGTGATGCTCCATGAGCAAAGCTGTAGTTTTGTATGTCGTTCTTTTGGTTCTTTTGGATACGATTGCCATTAGCTCCCTGCGTAGATTTTTATATGATTTTTTAATTGGCGCAGGAAATCGGAAAACCGCAAGGAAAATCTACAGGCAGCGATCCTTAAAAGATCGTGTTTTCCTGGGTTTTATCAAATCTTTCCTAAAAAGTCACAGATCAGTGTTTGATGTGTATCATTGGATCTATTTGATGGAGTTGGTATCACTTGTCCCGCAATATGCAACCTTGCTTGCAGTTTATGTGCTGTATGGCGTGCAAAACAACATCCTCATTTTTTCCCTGATTGCAGTAAAAGGTCTGCTCTGTCTGGTTAGTCTGATTCGATTTTGGCAATAAAGCGGTCAATGTGCGCGCTGAGCATGGGTGCAACGCTGTCCTTGCCGCCTGCGCCGTCGTAAACGCTGTAAAGCAAAAACATGGGGCCGTAAAACTCCAGCGCCAGCTGCATGGCGGCCTCATCGGAATCCGTCAGCTTTCGGAAAATCGCCGCCATATACCCGGTGGGGCCGGTGGCCAGATAGTCATGATACAGCCGCCCCAGTTTCGGGTCGCGGTACTGCTCCAGGGTCAGCATTTTGCGGAAATTGGAGGAAAACGGTTCCTTGGTCCAATGGTCGAACTGCGCCATGGCGTAAGCGCGGATCTTCTCGATGGGCGTGTGCAGATAGGCTTCCGCGAAGCCGTCCGGCTGTGTCTCCGGCATTTCGTATTCCTGGGCACGTTCGTAGTCCATTTGGTTCATCCGCTCCACAATGCTGTCCAGAATCTCCTGCTTGCCGGTGTAGTGCTTGTACAAAGCCCCTTTGGTAATTCCCAGCCTGTTTGCAATGTCGCTCATGGAAGTGCCCAGGTATCCCTTCTCCGCAAACAGTTCCAGCGCAATTTTCAGAATGCGCTCCTTGGTATCTCCTGCCATCATTTCACCCCTTCATCAGTTGTAACCGTTCGGTTGCCTTTATTATAGTAACCGAGCGGTTTCCTGTCAAGGTTTTTTTTGAGGAAATTCTGAGCCCCCTTATTTTCTGCCCAGATACCGGAACACCTGGCGGCAATACGCCTGATACGGCGCGCCGAAGGCATGCACGAGATACCGCTCCTCCTGCAGGATCTGCAGGTGCAGCATGACCATGGCAAACACGGAAAAGCCCAGGGTCAGCAGGTTTCCGTACAGCAGCAGAACGCCGGCATACATGAGGTCAAAGCCCAGAAACGCTGGGTTGCGGCTATAGCGATAAATGCCGGTGGTGACCAGCTCCGTCCGGTCCTTGTCCGGGATGCCCGCCCGCCAGCTGTCCTTCATGCACAGAACCGACAGCAGGAAGATGCCATCGCCCAGCAGTCCCATGAGAAAGCCGGTAAAGCGGGCATTCGCAGGCAGGTGGCTCCACCCAAAGGCAATGGACATCAGCTGGGCCATGGGCGCGCCCAGGGTCGCAATGCTCATCAGCACCTCCACCGTGTGAATGGATTTTTCCTTTCTGCGCCCGATCTGCCGGGTCCGGATGCCCCGGCGCTTCTGCGCCAAAACCTTCCCAAAGTAAATGCCGTAGAATACCGCCAGCACAAGAAGTGCCGGCAGGGCATAGGGGAGGCGTTCCTCCCAGAGATCACTCATGTTTCGTCCGTCCTTTCCGCTGCCTGTGGCGTCCAATACCGGGCGCCCCAATGGGCAAAGTCCCACTCCTGCATATAGGCATTGCACTCATAGTCGACGTAGTAGAGCGTTCCGCCGCAGGGGACAAAGTTGGTGGGATAGTAGTCGATGTTCAGCCCCGCCGGGTACAGGCGGCCGCACATGGCCTGCATCTGTCTGAGCCAGCCGGGGTTCATCCGTCCCGCTTTAAGCAGCTCCGCCACCGTCTGCCCGGCGATGTATTCCTTCAGAATGCGCTCCTGCCGGGTGTCCACCTCCAGAAGCCGGGGCATGGGAATGCCCAGCTTCCGCTTCCGGCAGCGTTCTGGTGAGGATCAGGGTGTAGGCCACCGCAATCACGATCAGGATACCGAGATGCAGCAGGCGCGTTTCCGTGGGAAGGCTCGCGTCATTGGCAAACGTGCCCAGGGTATTGATGGCCGAGTGGGCGAGGATGCAGGGGATCAGACTGCCGCCGCGATAAAAGATCGTGACCAGCAGGAAGCCCACCGCAATGGCAAACACGATCTGGCACAGATTGCTGACCAGGTCCATACCGCTGCCGTTGAACAGGTTGATGATATGCCCGATGCCGAAGGTCACGCTGGAAATGATGACGGCGGACTTCACATTGTCCCTTGCAATGGCCACGAACAGCAGGCCCCGGAAGATCACCTCCTCCAGAAATCCGACGCAGAGCATACACACGATCCGGCAGACCGTTTCCGCCGGGGCGTAATGCAGCGCCGCGCCGTTCCAGAGGTTTCCCGATGCCAGAACGACCAGCGGCAGATAGCAGAGAAACCGCCGCGCAGGGACGGCGGATTTACAAAGCCCATATCGCTTCAGCAGGCCGTTCTTCCGGATAAAGGCAAAAAGAGCGAGCGCCTGTAGGATGCAGAACCCAGCGCTGGCAGCGTATTCGACGCCAATGGCTTTGTTCAGTGGATTCGCCAAAGATTGCAGAACGCAGTAAACCACGATCCACACCAGCGCAAAGGTCAGCTGGTTTTTTTCATACAAAGTTTTCATTTCACTTTCTCCCGTGCGGTCAGATGCAAAGCAGCCCAAAACAAGAGACGCAGTACAAGCCGATTTTCCCGGGCTGCACTGCGTCTAAGCGTCTGGCATTTTGATTTCTTCCATTTTTCCGTTCCTGAATCGGATCACGCAGGCGTATCTGCACTTCGGGCAGAACAGAGGGAAATCCTCCAGCACCGTGTGCGCCCGTATCTGCGTTCGCGTTTTCCCGCCGCAGCGGGGACAGTGAAGCCACTCCAGCAGCCCGTCTTTTCTGTCCGGCTGTTTCATGTCGTTTCCTCCTGCGCCGCCAATATAGCGCCCCGATACGCCCGCTCCAGCTGAGAATGGATCAGCTCCTCGTCATATTTCAGCGCATTGTTGGCGATGATGCTGGCATACCCGTGGGCAAACAGGAAAACCGTCAGGAAAACCTTTTTCGTTTGCTCCAGACGCATATCCAGGGCTCTCTGCATCGCGGAAAGGACCGGGAGCAGCTCCTGGGCGTCGATCAGCTCCAGCAGGGTCTTTCCGCCGAAATAATCCGACTGAAACAGGAATCGGAACAAATGCGGTTCTTCGATGGCAAAGCGGATATAGTTCATACCGATCCCAAGGGCAGCACCCCTTGGCGGCTTTTTCATATTCATCAGATATTCCGAATGATATACGTCTGCCCTGGCATAAACCGTCCGTTTCAGCTCCTCGATGGTGGCAAAGTGATACATGACGGGCTGCGTGGAGCAGTGCAGTCTTTCCGAAACGGTCCTTGCGTTGATGTTTTCCGCTCCTGCCTGGCGGGCAATCGAAAAGGCTGCGTCGACGATCATTTCTTTTGTGACCTTTACTTTTGCGGGCATACCCACGCCTCCATATATAATCCAGATTATTTATAATCCTAATTATACGTCAGAAACGGGATTTGTCAATCGGTTCGGAGGAAAATTTATAAATCGCCGTTTTCTGCCGTTATTCCGTTCCGCCGGTATAGTGCACGGTCAGGCGGCTGCGGAGGTTTCTGGACTCCTCATGGAAGCCGAAGGCGCATTCGGACACCTCCGTCCCGGCGGGGACGGTCAGCGACTGCAGATGGCTGCAGCCGCGCAGGGAAAGGCACCCGAAGGCCGCGCCGGACGCGCTGACGATCCGGGGAATATCCCCCCGGAACGCGGAGCTTTCGATCCGTTTCAGGCCCTCCGGCAGACGGATGGCCCGGAGGCCGGAGCCGTGGAACGCCTCCGTTTCGATGGTCCTGACGCTTTCCGGCAGGTTGATCCGCCGCAGGGAGCGGCAGTTCATAAACGCCTCGGATCGGATGGCCCGGATTCCCTGCGGAAGCCGGACCGATTCAACGTCACAGCGCCAGAACGCCCCCTCGCCGATCTCCCGGACGCCCTCCGGCACGATCACATCCACGTCCTCCCCCTGATACTCCGTCAGAACGCCGTTTTCGATTTCAAAATCTTCCATCTGTCATATCCTCCTGTGGTTTTCCGCCCATCCATGGGGCGCGAAGCCCGGGACCGTTACGGTTATCGCAGCAGGGATTCCGGAAAAATGCAGCCCGAATCCCTGCCGCCGATTTCCGGAACCGGCGCTTGACATCCTACCGCTCGGTAGGTATAATGGAGAAAATTTGGAACGCAGGAGGAGCAAGCCATGACGGCAAAGGGAAACACCAGGCAGGAAATACTGGACGCCGCGCTGGAGCTGTTTTCAGTGCAGGGCTTCGAGGCTACATCCATCTCCCAGCTGGCGGAGGCGGTGGGGATCCGCAAGGCCTCGCTGTACAGCCACTTTGAGAACAAGCAGGCCATTCTGGACACGCTGCTGGAAACCACCCTGGAGGAGTATGACAAGCACTCCATCTTCGCCCGGGCGGACTGGGACGACCCGGACTTCACCCGGAACAAGGAGGACATGACCCCGGAGGCGGCGGAGCGGCTGTGCCTGGGCCAGGTGCGCTATATCCTCCACGATCCCCGGATCAGCCGGGCGAGAAAAATGCTGACCATCGAGCAGTTCCGGAACCCCCGGATGGCCCGGCTGCAGACCCGGCAGAATTACACGGGGGTGATGGCCTATTTCACCGGACTGATGGGGTTCCTCATCCGCCAAGGGAAGCTGACGGCCCACGACCCGGAGGTCATGGCGGCCCAGTTCTGCCTGCCCATCTCCGTGTGGATCAACCTCTGCGACCGGGAGCCGGACCGGGAGGCGGAAGTGATGGACCGGATCGGGCGGCACATCCGGCAGTTTTTCGCCCTGTATGCCTGTCGGCCGGAAACCGGAAAAATAACAGAAAATCGGGAGGAATCAACATGAACACACCGTTTGTCATCGTGCGGGCCCAGGCGGAGGACGCCGCCGCCCTGCTGGAATACCTGAAGATCATCGGCGGAGAGACGGATAACCTGAGCTTCGGCCCGGAGGGGGTGCCTTTGAGCGTGGAGCAGGAGGCGTCCTATCTGGGGATGCAGGCCGCTTCCACGGACCATGTGCAGTATCTGGCCAAGGTGGACGGCCAGATCATCGGCACGGCCAGCCTGAACCGCAAGCCCAACCGGATGCGCCACCGGGGAGAGTTCGGCATCAGCCTGAAAAAGGCGTACTGGGGCTGCGGCGCGGCCTCGGCCCTGACGGAGGCCGTTCTGGCCTTTGCCCGGGACAACGACTTTGCCCAGCTGAACCTGGAGGTCCGCAGCAGCAATGCCCGTGCCATTCACCTGTATGAGAAATACGGCTTCCGGAAGCTGTGCACCTTCCCGGCGTTTTTCCGGCTGGAGGGGCAGGACGTGGACTTCGACCTGATGAACCTGGACCTGCGGCAGAGCCGGGAGGCAGACCCGTGCAGATAACGGTGCGGGACGCCCGGCGGGAGCTGGACGTGTGGTCCTTCAACCGGGGCGCCCAAGCGTTTTATGAGGCCATGGGCTTTCAGGAGTACCGGCGGCATATGGAGCTGCGGCTGTGACGCCCCGGCAGACCGCAAGCCTTTTCTGACAAGCTGAGGGACCCGGCGTTTGCCGGGTCCCCGCTTTGTTTATCAAATTATCAAAGAGCCGCTTTGTGCCCCGTCACAGGGCGGCAAACAGCGCCGCGCCCTTTTTCCGCAGCCACCGGTGCAGCACCGCGCACAGCAGCAGGTTGGCCGCTGCGAAGCAGGCTGCGTATCCGGCAAAGCCCAGCCGCCAGCCGGGCAGCAGCAGGAAGCCCGCAAACAGCAGAATCGTGTAGCCCATGCCGCCGAACAGGGTCAGCATCACCGGCGCGCTCTGCTTGATGGGCATCAGCTGGTCGGTCCAGGTCAGCACCGGCATTTTCACCCCCAGGGTCAGGCCAGCCAACGCCCCCAGCAGGGCATAGGACGCGGCGAACACCGCCGTGACCAGAAGCCCCGCCGGGCCCAGGGGATAGACCATGGCCGCGCACATCACGCACAGCAGCAGCGGCGGGACCGTCAGCAGCACCTGCATCCGCAGCTTCGCCCGAAGGGCCTGCCACGGCTCCACCGGAAGCGACTGCATGAGCCACAGGCTCTTTCCCTCCAGGGATACGGAGGGGGCCGTCATGAGGTTCATGGACGCCAGGCCGCACAGCAGCACGCACAGTAGCACCGGGACGCTGCCCTCGGTATCCGCAAACAGGGCGTCCAGCATGGCAAAGAGGCTCCCGCCCTTCCACAGCACGGCGACGGCGCAAATGGGCATCAGGAAGGTCCCCAGGCCGCAGTTGAGCATATAGGCGGGGTTGGCGGCAAAATGCGCCAGCTCCCGTTGCAGCAGCGCCCCGTCCACGCTGCGCCGCCGCAGGGCGGTCTCCCGGTACGTCCGGCGGGCGGTTTTCCCGGTGGAGGTGGCGATATGCAGGAAGCTGCGGGAGAGCAGCACCCACATCAGGCCGCACAGTGCCGCCACCGCCGCCGTGACCGCCAGCATGGCCGCCCCGCTGCCCGTGCCCACGCTGCCGAACAGGTACAGAGGGTAGGCGCGGCTCCGGATCTGGGCGCCGTAGGTCCCGGCGTTGGCCAGCAGATCCTGAAGGACGCTCTGGGCCTTGAAATAGACGAAGTAATACAGGCCGATGAACACCAGCGAGGCCAGCACGACGACGAGGCTCTTGTTCCGGAGCTTCTGGCTGATTTTTGCCGCCACCCAGCCCAAAGCGCAGGAGAGCACCAGCACCGCCAGGGAGATCAGCAGGGCCAGCACCAGTCCGCCCAGAACGGCAGACGCCGTGATCCCCACGGTGACCCAATAGACGACCACCGCCGGAAGGATCACCACGGCGGAGTACATCAGGCCCATCAGATACACCCCGGACAGCCGGGCCGCCACCAGGCTGGACACCGGAACCGGCATGGACAGCAGCAGGTCGTTGTCCTTGGGCAGATACAGCCCCGCATAGGTGTTGAATATGCTGCCGAAGGCCCCCAGCAGCACGGCGATCAAGCCCATCAGCGCAAAATAGAGCCAATCCAGGCCCGCCGCCGCCAGCGGCCCGCAGAGCTTCACCGCCAGCAGGGTGAAAATGCCGCCCAGGATGCCCGCCATCAGCAGGACGAACAGCCCGATATACAGGGCCGTGGCCAGCCGGGAGCGGGCCTTGTTCTTCTTGGCGTCGTAAAAATAGGACCGGAAAATCTCAAACAGCTGCTTTTTCAGCAAGAGCTTCAGCATGATTCGCCCTCCAGCTCCAGGAACACGTCCTCCAGGGAGTCGTCGCCCTTGACCTCCTCCATGGTGCCGGAGCGGATCAGCCTTCCGCCTTGGATGATGGCCACCTTATCGCAGAGCTTCTCCGCCACCTCCAGCACATGGGTGGAGAAGAAGATGGCCCCGCCCTCATCGCAGACCTGGCGCATCATCCCCTTGAGCAGGTGGGATGCCTTGGGGTCCAGGCCCACGAAGGGCTCATCCATGAGGATCAGCCTGGGCCGGTGCAGCCAGGCGGAGATAATGGCCAGCTTCTGCTTCATGCCGTGGGAATAGGCGGCGATGGGCTGGGCCAGATCCTCCGTCAGCTCGAAAAGACCGGCGTATTGGCGGATGCGGTCCTGCCGGTCGGCGGCGCTGACGCCGAAGATGTCCGCCACAAAGTTCAGATATTTGATGCCGGTCATGTAATCGTACAGGTCAGGGTTATCCGGGATATAGGCAAAGGTCCGCTTGCACTCCAGCGGCTGGGTCCGGATGGACTTGCCGTCCACATAGATTTCCCCCTGGTCAAACTGCAGGATACCCGCCACGGATTTCAGGGTGGTGGTCTTGCCCGCCCCGTTGTGGCCGATGAAGCCGTAGATCTCCCCCGGGGCGATGTGCAGATTCAGGTCGTCCACGGCTTTTTTCTCGCCATAGGCCTTGGATAAATGTTCAATTCTGAGCATCTCGTTCTCCTCTATTCAGCAGCAGTCGGATTTCATTGGCGGCTTCCTCCGCCGAAACGGTGTCCGTGTCCACCCGCAGGTCGTGGGTCTCCGTCTCAAACCGGCCGTATTTCCGCTCCAGCATAGCGGCCACCGGGGCGGGCAGATTCCCGTGCATCCGCGCGGCAAACCGCTCCTTGATGGTGGCAAGGCCCGCCGTCACCAGCACCCGGACGCAGCCCTCCGGCAGCAGGGCCAGCTGGTCCTTTTCGGAAATGACGTAGAGGATCGTCTCCTCGCCGCGCAGCTTCTTCTGGAACAGGGCCGCCGCCATGCTTTCGCTTTTGGCCAGCTTCAGATAGTCCTTTCCACTGAAAACCTCTGCGGAAAGCGACGGGGCCAGCGCCGCAGCGATGGTGGATTTCCCTGTGCAGCTGTCTCCGAATAATGCAATTACCATGATCGTTCGTCCTTTCTCTCGTTTCACCGGCTCCCCGGCCCGTCTGTGGGGGAGGAGATCAGCGTGATCTGCCGCTGACGGCTCCCTTCCTTCACGCCGATGTCCATATACTTCAGGGCCGTCTGGTTGATCTCCGTCAGAAAGCCGGTGAATTCCTCATCCGTCAGGGTCAGGGTGCAGGTGGTCATCAGCAGCATATCCCGCCTGGGGTCGGCCCCGCCGCCGGAAAAATATCTGGCAAAGGAGGCGCTGAGGCCCAGAAGCGCCGTCTGCACCGCCGTGCCGTCGTCGTCGATCTCCAGGGCGCTTTTGTTCAGGCTGTAAATGCTCTCCACCGTGCCGCGGATGCGGTTCTCCCCCACCACCGTGAGAATGCCGTGCTCCGTCAGCAGCTTCATGTGCCGGTACAGGCTGGCGCCGGGAACATCCGGCAGGGCCTTCCGGATCTCCTTGACCGTGCCGGTTTCGTGAAGCAGCAGATACTGAAAAATCCGCTGCCGCACGGGATTCATGACGATCTCCGCCAATTCCATATGGTACTCTCCCCTTTTATCGTTCTACGATTCTATTATATTCTCATTTTTGAGAATGTCAAGGTATAATTAGAAAAGTGTCAGAAATTAGCCGGGTAAATTCCCCGCGAAAACAAAAAGAAAACCTTGAAACCGTTGTGGTTTCAAGGTTTTCTTTTGGTGGAGATAAGCGGGATCGAACCGCTGACCTCTTGAATGCCATCGCTCCTGAGGTTCTGGACTCAGTGGAAGTGATAAAAAAAGTTAGACAAAACCGCATAAAATGGACATTTCTCAGTCCATTTCGTTTCAACTGGTACATGGTGTTTTGCCCTGTTTCTGGTACTTATTCTGATACTAAAAGTTTCGCGACATCAAAGTGTTTCGCAGACTCGCACTTTTAGTGTCCATGGTGCCGAGAAGCAAGACCAATAACAGTTGAAAGGAACATCACAATGGAATACTTAACCGCAAGCGAAATTGCTGCCAAATGGAACGTGTCAGAGCAGCTAGTCAGACGGCATTGCCGTGAGAATCGCATCCCGGATACTTATCAGGAATTTGGAACATGGTATATCCCTGCAGATGCAGAAAAGCCAGCCAGAAAGCAGAAAGAAGTCAAGCCTACTCCGATCCTTCTCAAAAAGATTCTCAAGCAGCGTGACGGCAAGCAGTATCGAGGCTTCTACGAGTATCTACAGATCAACATGGTCTACAGCAGCGGACGCATGGCCAGCAATCGTCTAACTCGTAATCAGGTCGAAGTACTGTATAAGAAAGACCGCATTTTCACAACCAGCGAAGACATCAAGGTTAATGATATCGTGGAGGCCAGAAACCACTTCCTTTGTGTTGATACGATCCTGACCAACGCAATGAAGCCTCTGACGCAGACCCTTATCAATCAGCTACAAGCGCAGCTTCTCAGTGACAGCTGCAAGCACCGTCGCCACGCTCCTACTCCGGTCGGATATCGCAAAACACCCGCATCAAAGAAGTTCGGAAAAACTACGTCGCCCGCAAAGATCAGTGCTGCGATGGCGGATCTGATCGAGAAATACGAGACGAAGAAGTCCGTTGACCTTGAAGATATATTGGACTTCCATGTAAAGTTTGAACGTATTCGCCCTTATGAGGATTGCAACGGGCGTGTAGGCCGTTTGATTATGCTCAAAGAATGCCTCCGGCATGGCATCATACCATTTATCATCGACGACAAGCACCGAACCGGTTATCTGGATGGTATCCGGTGCTGGGATGATGATCCTGATGTTCTGATAGATGTTTGCATTGAGGCTCAACTACGCTTTGAGGCGCAGATTGCTCTGCAGGGGTTGCTGGAGTGTCAGTCGCGGTACACGGGAGCATGTCGCAAAGGAAGTAACAGATGATGAAAGAAACACTCTCTGAAAATGGTATCCAGTATTCCTTGCACGGAGATTACTATATTCCTGATCTCAAACTTGAGCCAGAGTCCCCCCCGTCGGTCATCGGGCCCGCATGCACAGAGATTATCTGAAGTAATACTGTCCAATAGTTCTCAATCAGCTGATGGTAGGCTTCCAAAGTGACGGAAGACGCAAATACAAAAGTTTTTACGCAAAGACTCAGAAAGAAGTCAAAGAAAAAGCCAAGGCGTACCAGAGCGCCAAGGCAGAAGGTTTGGATGTTGATACGGTCTATTATTTCAGTGATTGGGCCGATATGTGGTTTGAAAATCACAAGGACAACATCATGCCGACCACACAGGAAAGTTACCAATACACGCTGCGGATCCTAAAGGCAAACTTTCCCCGCAAAAAGCTCAAGGACATCAAGCCTATCGATGTAGAGACCATGCTCAAAAACCTTCGTCGGGAAGGGCGTTCCATTTCCTGCCTGACCCAGTGCAGGGGCATGATGTTCCAGATCATGAACAAGGCAGAGGCTAATGACCTCATTCGAAAGAATCCGGTGCGTTTCGCAGAAAAGATGCGATACCGCGAACCGGTGAAGCGGAAGGACGCCTTCACAGCCGAAGAGGTTTCTATCCTCATGGAACGTCTGCCGGATGACCGTATCGGACTCAGTATCCGTTTGATGCTCGGAACGGGAATGCGTTCTCAGGAGCTGCTTGCGCTGGAACCTCGCCACATCGAACCGGATGGCTCGGTCATCCATATCGAACAGGCCATCAACATGCAGAAAGGAACAGCCACCATCGGTATTCCGAAATCCCGTGACAGTTACCGGAACATCCCCGTTCCCAAAAGTCTGCAGTATTGTGCGATGGCGCTGCGGGAGACGGACCGGAAGTACATCTGGGAAGCCCGCAAGGTAGGTCAGCCCTGCAATCCCACCTACTTCCGCGATCAGTTCCGAAAAGCACTGGAAGCGATCCCGGAGGTGAGACTGCTGACACCGCACAGCTGCCGGCATACCTATGTCAGCCAGATGCAGGCGCTGGGTGTTGATCTCTCTACTATCCAGAGCATCGTGGGACATGCCGATGTGAGCATGACGCAGCACTACTTACACGTTCAGGAAAGCATTCGGATGGATGCCGTTGACCGATTCAGCAAAGCCTTTCCAACAGGCCACAGCGACCCGGACGGTCCCGACGAGCCTTCCTGCAAGGTGCTTAAGTTTCCCAATGTTGGATAACATGATAATGCGTCCATTATGTGACAGGGTCATTCTGGTACTTATTCTGGTACTAAAAGTTCCGCGGGGTGCAAGTGTTCCGCGGCCTTTGGAAAAGATCACACAGAATGGACAAAACCGGCAGATTTCAGACAAAAAAAGACCCGAAATCTTTCGATTTCAGGTCTCTTTGGTGGAGATAAGCGGGATCGAACCGCTGACCTCTTGAATGCCATTCAAGCGC